>OHSO01000922.1_pt1 | contig 14336 bp, 7 predicted proteins | sample 1578651 | NCBI WGS metagenome assembly OHSO01 (sample SAMEA3879524, study PRJEB24766) | human gut metagenome | biome: human-associated habitat; feature: feces | place: USA | collected 1985/1987 | reverse complement strand
TCAGCCATAAATTAACCTCCTAAATCAAATTACCTATAATATTATATAATAGTAAATAAAAGAATTTTGAAATACACATACGGAGGTAGAATAAGTGAAATTATATGAAAATGGTGCTTACCTTTTAAACGGTAAGGAAGTAATAATTGATGGACCTAAGGCTCAGGCAGCTGTCAAAAGCAAGACCGGCATGGACATCGATAAACAGACAGCTAAGCAGGAGACAATTGCTTACGGTATTTTAAAGGAGCACAATACATCCGGCAATATGGACAAGCTTCAGATTAAGTTTGATAAGCTTACATCGCATGATATCACATTTGTAGGTATCATCCAGACAGCACGAGCTTCAGGACTTGAGAAATTCCCTATCCCGTATGTACTTACAAATTGTCACAACAGCCTTTGTGCAGTTGGTGGAACAATCAATGAGGATGACCACATGTTTGGTCTCACATGTGCAAAGAAGTACGGTGGAATCTATGTACCACCTCATCAGGCAGTTATCCATCAGTTTGCACGAGAGATGCTTGCCGGCGGCGGAAAGATGATACTTGGCTCTGATTCACATACACGCTATGGTGCACTTGGTACTATGGCAGTCGGCGAGGGTGGACCTGAGCTTGTTAAGCAGCTTCTCGAACAGACATATGATATTGATATGCCTGAGGTAGTAGGTATTTACCTGACAGGAGAGCCAATCAAGGGCGTTGGACCACAGGATGTCGCACTTGCAATTATCGGAGAGGTATTCGGAAACGGCTTCGTAAAGAACAAAGTTATGGAGTTTGTAGGACCGGGTGTGTCTAATCTGAGCGTTGACTTCCGTATAGGTGTCGATGTTATGACAACAGAGACTACATGTCTTTCTTCTATCTGGAGAACAGATGACCAGGTTAAGGAATTCTTTGAGATTCACGGTAGGGCTGAGGACCACAAGGAGCTTAATCCGGGTGAGGTGGCTTACTACGACAGATTTATTGAGATTGATTTAAGCCAGATCCGCCCAATGATAGCTATGCCATTCCACCCAAGCAATACCTATACTATCGATGAGCTCAATGCAAACCTCATGGATATTCTCGATGACTGTGAGAAGAGAGCTGAGGTAAGCTTTGACGGCAAGGTGAAGCTTGATTTAAAGAGTAAGGTAAGAGACGGAAAACTGTATGTTGACCAGGGAATCATCGCAGGCTGTGCAGGCGGTGGATTTGAGAATATCTGCGATGCGGCTGACATATTAAACGGACATTCAATCGGAGCAGACGAGTTTACACTGAGTGTTTACCCGGCATCTACTCCAATATACATGGAGCTTGTGAAAAACGGAGCTGTAGCAAAGCTTCTTGAGACAGGTGCAATCGTAAAGACTGCTTTCTGCGGACCTTGCTTTGGTGCAGGAGATACACCTGCCAACAACGCATTCTCTATCCGTCATTCAACAAGAAACTTCCCTAACAGAGAGGGTTCTAAGGTACAGAACGGACAGATCAGCTCAGTGGCACTCATGGATGCACGTTCAATCGCTGCAACAGCAGCAAACAAGGGCTTCCTTACATCAGCAGCGGATATTGATGTCAACTTTACAAAGCCAAAATATTTCTTTGACAAGACTATATATGAGAACCGTGTATTTGACAGCCATGGAGTGGCAGATCCTTCAGTTGAAATCCAGTTCGGACCAAACATCAAGGACTGGCCGGCAATGAGCGCGCTTCCTGAGAATATGCTCCTTAAGGTGGTTTCAGAGATTCATGATCCTGTTACTACAACAGATGAGCTCATTCCTTCAGGAGAGACATCTTCATATCGTTCAAACCCTCTTGGACTTGCAGAGTTCGCACTTTCAAGAAAGGATCCTGAGTATGTAGGCAGAGCAAAGGAAATCCAGAAGGCCCAGAAGGCTATAGAGAGTGGTGAGTGCGCAGGAAAGGCTGTTCCTGAGGTTGCTGAAATCATGGGAGTAGTAAAGAAAAAATTCCCTGAGGCAAGCCATGAGAATATGGGCTTCGGAAGCACAATTTTTGCTGTTAAGCCGGGTGACGGCTCAGCAAGAGAGCAGGCTGCAAGCTGCCAGAAGGTACTCGGAGGCTGGGCAAATATCGCAAACGAGTATGCTACAAAGAGATACCGTTCAAACCTTATCAACTGGGGAATGCTTCCATTCATCATCGATGAGGGAGAGCTTCCTTTCCACAACCTCGACTATATCTTCCTTCCGGGAATCAAGAAGGAAATCGAGGATGCAAAGACGGAGTTTGAGGCATATGTTGTCAAGGATGGTGAATTAAAGCCATTTACACTGAAGATGGGTGAACTCACAGATGATGAAAGAGAGATAATATTAAAGGGATGTCTCATCAACTATAACCGTAAATAAGGAGAGTTTAATCCGATGGAAGAAACCGGAAAAGCTGGTAAAAAATCAAACATTGAGATAAATGCAGATAAGGGTGCGAAGCAGAATTCGCACCCGGGGCGTGAGGAATGGCCACATCTGATCAGAATAGGTGTCATGGTATTTGTCACGTTTGCAGTAAGTATACTGTTTTTCTTTGCACTGTACAGATTTGAGGGCTTTGCAGGCATATGGAGCAAGCTGCTTGCGGCAGCAATGCCTATTATAATGGGACTTGTGCTTGCATACCTGATGAATCCTGTCATGCTATGGCTGGAAAGCTGCTTTAAAAAGCTTCTTTCCAAAAAGCTGAAAAGCGAAAGCAAGCTGCGAAAAGTTTCAAGAGCTCTTGCAATCACAGGCTCGGTTATTATTCTTGTAGCGATTATTTCGCTCCTCATTGCGGCTATTGTGCCTTCTGTCATAGCAAGTATATCGGGACTTATGAAGACACTGCCAAATGATGTTGCGGCATTCATCAACATGATAAAGAACGGCAATTTCGGGGACAGCAAAATTGCTGAGCTCGCGAGCACAGGTTTACAGGATGCAACCGACTACATTGAGAATTATGCCACAGAAAAACTGATTCCTGAGGCACAGAAGTATGTTGCACAGATTACAACCGGTGTGATTTCGGTAGTCAGAGGCTTACTCAATTTCATTATCGGAATAATCGTGATGGTCTATGTGATGAGTATTCAGGAGACTCTCGCAGGACAGAGCAAAAAGATAATATATGCTGTCTGCAAGCCAAAGACAGGTAATATCATCATTGAGACACTCAGAAAGACAAATGAGATTTTTGGAGGCTTCATAAGCGGTAAGATTATAGATTCACTGATTATAGGTGTGATTGCATATTTCGGATGTCTGATTTTAAGGATTCCATCATCGGTGCTCGTTGCAGTGATTATCGGCGTCACAAATGTGATTCCGGTATTCGGACCGTTTATCGGTGCAATTCCATCGTTACTCATAGTAGTAATTCAGAGTCCGTGGCATGCGCTTTATCTTCTGATATTTATTGTCGTGCTGCAGCAGGTGGATGGCAATATAATAGGGCCTAAGATACTTGGCTCATCTACCGGTCTTTCGACCTTCTGGGTTATGTTTGCCATACTAATCGGCGGAGGAATGTTTGGTTTTCTTGGAATGTTACTTGGTGTTCCGACCTTTGCTGTGATATACTATATTGTGAGAAGAGTTGTTAATTATGCTCTTAGGAAAAAGAAGCTTCCTGAGGACACAAGGGATTATACAAAGACAACAGGTGTAGATACAAAAAATAATAAGCTTAAATACGAGTAGGTGAAATAAGTGGATAAATACGAATACAATCTCAAGCTGGATCAGATAAAAGCCCTAAGCGCCGAGGAGGGCTATATGAGCGCAGCAGAGATTGCAGATAGCATAAATTGGAACAAAATTAAAAATGTAAATACACTCGTTAAAATCGGCGAAATCTACGAGAAGGCCGAGAGATACCAGGATGCAAGGGACATACTTTTAATGGCCTATGACCGTTCACCAATCGGCAGGATGATTATATACAGACTGGCTGAGGTCGCCATAAAGATGGGTGATTATGATGCTGCTACAGAGTATTATGATGAGTTTGTTGAGATAGCGCCTCATGATGATATGAAGTATGTATTAAGATATGCCATCAAAAAAGGGCAGGGAGCTTCATTTGATGAGCTTATCACTATTCTTGAAGAGTACAAGGATGAAGAATACACTGAGGAGTGGGCATATGAGCTTGCATATCTATACCACAAGGCCGGAAAAGCCGATAAGTGTATAGATGCCTGCGATGAGCTCATTCTGTGGTTCGGAGACGGACCATATGTGGAGCGTGCGCTGGAGCTTAAGATGCTTTATCAGCCACTTACCAAGGCTCAGGAGGAAAAGTACAGACGATTCAAGGCAGAGAAGGAAAAGCCGGCTAAGATAAAGGATGAGGCTGAGGTCACTGAGATAGGTGCCATGGAGATGGTAAAGGGCGGAGAGATAGTGCATGATGACGTAACTATTCCGCAGATTACTGTAAATCAGGAGAAGTTCAATACTGTAAATTTACAGCAGGAGATTGCCAAGGGTATGCAGCAGATCATGGAGGCCAAGGGCAAGAATGAAGTTGCTGATACGATGGATACCATCAAAAAAATAGTTGAGGATATTCCTTATCTCAAGCTCGAAAAGGAGCAGGAAGAGTATGTACAGCAGCCGGAAGAGACAGAGCATATCGCTACAGATGAAGAGATAGATGGTTCACTTAAGTTGAATTTCAAGGAGCTTTTGGGTGAAGACGCTGACGGACAGATGTCTATGGTCATGAGTGAAAAGACTCAGCTTGAGCATCAGATTACAGGACAGATGTCTATACAGGATGTGCTTGAAGAATGGGAAAAGACCAGACATGCGGCTGAAATTGCACTTAAAGAGGCTGAGCAGCAGAAGCTTGAGTCAGCTAAGGCAAGAGCTCTTCAGGAGGCAGGAGACATCATGGAGAGACTAAATGATGTCATTCCAAAGCTGGATGCAGGTGTCACTCCTAAGGAACTTCTTGAGGAGGAGTATTTGAAGGTGCCGGTTGATATTATAGAGCAGAAAGCTGCCTTGAAGGAGCCTGAAGAAGAGCAGAAACCGGATATGCAGGAGCTTTATGCAGATGAGACTGTGGATGAAGTACAGGAGCCGCAGGAAGCACCTGAAGATACCATAGACGAAGCACAGGAGTCGCAGGAAGCACCTGAAGAGGCTATAGAAGAAGCTATAGAAGAAGTGCAGGAGTCACGGGAAGTACCTGAAGAGGCTGCAGATGAAGCCAGGGAACCGGTTGGAGAGCCGGAGGATATAATTATGGCAGAGGAGTCTGAGAAAGACGAGATACTCATGCAGCCGACTACCATGATGCCTGAAATAACAGATGATATGTTAAATGTCGATGATGATACATCAGATGATGAGACTTCACAGGAGAAAGAAAACGTTTCTGAGAAGAGAGATTTTGATCATGTGACATCATTTATCGAGCAGGAAATAGCCAAGATGACAGCAAAGAATCCGGGACTGGAGAAGAAGCTGGATATGGCTAAGACAAGAAAAATGCCGGATATTTCATTGCCGGAGGATTTAGACAGCGAAGAAGATGACTCGAAATTGAAAGAAACAAAACATATAAAAGAGCTTACAAGCGAACAGAAAGCTATATTTTCATATTTCATACCGGTAAAGGGTATGGAGGATCAGATCTGCAAGGCATATAATGCAGTGCTTGATCATTTCAACAGGAAAGAAAACGCATCCACAGGCAACCTCATTATACAGGGAGAGCAGGGTTGCGGAAAGACAATGCTTGCTACAAGCTTTATAAAGGTATTACAAAAAGATGGTGAACAGCTTACAGGAAAGATGGGCAAGATTGATGCTGCCGCACTCAATAAAAAGGATGTGCAGCAGGTAGTCAGAAAGATAACAGGAGGCTGTCTCATCATAGAAAGAGCCGGTGATATCGACCGCAGCATAGCTGCCCAGCTATCATTTTTGATGGAGCATGATATTACAGGAACACTCTATATACTTGAGGATACATCAAAGGGTATAAAGAAGGCTCTCTCAATGGATGAGGGCTTTGCATCCAAGTTCACGGAAAAGATATCGGTCCCTATTTTTACAAATGATGAACTCGTATTGTTTGCCAAATCGTACTCTGCAGAGCTTGGGTACAAGATAGATGAGATGGCTATTCTGGCATTGCATAACAGAATCAGCAATATTGAGAGGATAGACCAGGCTACCACTCTGACAGAGGTCAAGGATATAATTGACGAGGCTATAGACAGGGAGGCTCACAGCGGACTTAAGAAGGCTATAAGTATTCTGACAGCCAGGCGATATACAGATGATGACCGAATTGTACTCAAAGAGGATCATTTCAGGGAAAAATAAATACTTATGGGGGGTATATATATGTGTAATTTTACAGCAATGGATTGTTACCTGTTTGGTCAGGCAACACACTATGATATCTACAAGAAGATGGGTGCTCACTTAGCTGAGCGTAAAGGAAAAAAAGGAGTGTGCTTTGACGTCTGGGCGCCACATGCGAGGGAAGTATACGTGTTTGGTGAGTTTAACGACTGGAATGAGACCAGTCATGAGATGAAGCGTGTAGAGCCGGAAACCATGGGAGTGTATGAGCTTTTTGTACCGGGAGCGCAAAAGGGTCAGATGTATAAGTTTATTATAGTCACTGAACAGGGTGATAAGCTGTACAAGGCGGATCCATACGCAAACTACGCAGAGCTTCGTCCGGGAACAGCGTCAATCATCACAGATATCGAGCACTTCACATGGACTGACAAAGAGTGGATGGATAAGAGAGCAGCAAAGTCAGATGCTGATGTATATTCTTCACCTATGGCTATATATGAGTGTCATCCGGGCTCATGGATGAGACATCCGGGCAGGGATGATGAGGGCTTTTATACATACAGGGAGCTTGCAAAATCACTCATATCCTATGTGAAAACTATGGGATATACACATATTGAGCTTATGGGTATTTCAGAGTATCCGTTTGATGGTTCATGGGGATATCAGGTGACAGGCTACTATGCACCTACATCGAGGTATGGAAAGCCTGAGGATTTTGCATACTTTGTTGATCAGTGCCATAAAAATAATATCGGAGTAATCCTCGACTGGGTACCTGCACATTTCCCAAAGGATGCGCATGGACTTGCCAATTTCGACGGAACAGCCACATATGAGTATGCAGACCCAAGAAAGGGAGAGCATCCCGACTGGGGCACAAAGATATTTGACTACGGTAAGAATGAAGTAAAGAACTTCCTTATCGGAAGTGCATTGATGTGGATAGAAAATTACCACGTAGACGGACTCCGTGTGGATGCAGTTGCGTCAATGCTTTATCTTGACTATGGAAAGAACGACGGACAGTGGGTGCCAAACAAGTTTGGAGGAAATAAGAACCTCGAGGCAGTAGAGTTTTTCAAGCATATCAATACACTCATACTTGGAAGAAATCACGGAACTGTAATGATAGCCGAAGAGTCTACCGCATGGCCAAAGGTAACAGGCAAGGTAGAGGAAGACGGACTGAACTTCAGCTACAAGTGGAACATGGGATGGATGCATGACTTCCTTGATTATATGAAGCTGGATCCATATTTCCGTAAAAATAACCACAACAAGATGACATTTGCGATGAGCTATAATGAGAGTGAGAAATATATTCTGGTACTGTCACATGATGAGGTGGTACATCTGAAGTGTTCTATGCTCAACAAAATGCCGGGCTTAGAAGGGGATAAATTCAAGAACCTCATGGCAGGATATGCATTTATGATGGGACACTGTGGAAAGAAGCTTCTTTTCATGGGACAGGAGTTTGCACAGAAGCAGGAGTGGAGTGAGGAAAGAGAACTCGACTGGTATCTGCTTGAGAATCCGGAGCATAAAAAGATCCAGAACTGGGTAAAGGAGCTGCTTCATCTCTATAGGAGAAACCGATGTCTGTATGAGCTGGATTCAAGCTGGGAAGGCTTTGAATGGATAAATGCAAACGATGCAGACAGAAGCATCTTCAGCTTTATCAGAAAGAGCAAGGATGGCAAGAATAATATGCTCTTTGTCATCAATTTCACACCGGTAGAGAGACCTGATTACAGAGTCGGAGTGCCAAAGCACAAGACATATCAGCTTGTTTTAGATAGTGAGGATCCTAAGTTTACCGGCAAAACGGTACAAGAGCCTGTAAAGAAGGCTGCAAAGGGCAGAGGCAAGGCAGCAAAACAGTCATATAAGAAGCTGGACTATAAGGCAGTCAAATCAGAGTGTGACGGCAGACCATTTTCATTTGCTTACCCACTTGCGCCTTACGGAGTTGCTGTATTTAAATACTAATATACCGGTAAACAGCAGGCTAAAGGACCGCGCCAATTTAAGGCGCGGTCTTTATTTTTGCGTATTATATGTCGATATATAGTAAAAAGATAACTATTCAGAACCACCCCCTCACATATGAGCAAAAAATATCCATAAATAAAGGCTGCAGAGATGGTATATATGCAGGTCACGGAGCAGGAAATATGCAGATAGAGAATTTGATTAATAAAAGCACAGATACGAAAAATACGGACACAAAAACCATAAATGACATGACAGCGGGTATGCGTGTGTCAGACTACATAAAGACAGACAGCAGTGACAATATGTCAAAAAAGGCGGCTGTTGTCGGTTCGTCAAATTCTGTTGATATGTCGGATACGATATATGCAAGACCGCAGGCTAAAAACGAAGCCGGGAACAACGATGGCGCAGATATGGCAGAAAATCTGCTAAATGACATGAATCAGACCTCAGAAAACAGGCGAAATGATATGATTGTCACTGCAAGCACCACAACGAGTGATGATTACAAAGCTGCAAAGGATGACGGATACGATGTCATTGTCACTGAGACCGATAAGATAAAAGCAGTGCTGGCAAAGGCAGGTGTAGATATATCCATATATGGAGATGATCTGAGCAGGGAGCAGCTTACAGACATCACGGGAAGCCAGACTGAAGCGGCCATGCTTGTCAATCAGATGAAAGCATATGATATTCCTGCTACAGATGACAATATAAAGGCAGGTACAGATGCCATAGACCGGGCAAAGAGCCTTACAAATATATCAAATGAGACAAAGGCATATCTGGTCAGAAATAACATGAATCCTACGGTTTCCAATGTATACAAGGCTACGTACAGCAACAGTCAGGTACAAGATTACAGGCAGAAAACCAAAATGACGGAGATATCAGATGAGCTGTTTGAGGAGCTTAAGCCACAGCTTAAACAGATATTAGAGGAAGCTCATATAGACAGTAGTGATGAGAATCTGAATCAGTGCAGATGGCTGATAGATGAAGATATAGCCGTTACACCTGATAATGTGCTACTTGCGAATCAGGTAGACTGCATCAACGCAGCAGAAGAAAATGTGAGCAGTGATTTTTATGCAAGGGCAGTGACAGAAGCACTGGCAATGGGAAAAAAGGCTACAGATGCCACTATGTCACAAGATGGTCTGACATTTGACATGGCAAAGAAAGCCTGTGATGTATTAGGTGAGGCGACCGCAGATGACATTGTCACATTAGAGTCAGATAACATACCTGTCACGATAGAGAATCTGTCAAAGCTTATAGCTGCAAGGGGCAAGGATAGTGCAGCATCGCAAGCCTCAGCGAATAAAGCTGCGGATAATCAGATTACAGACAGCCGGGAAGCAAGGCTTGTGACAGCTCAAAGAAAGCTTGAGGAAGCGAGACTTTCCATGACAGCAGAAGCCAACCTTTCACTTATAAAAAAAGGAGTTTCAATAGACACAGAGCCTATTGAACGTGTAGTGGAGCTGCTTAAGCAGCAGGAAAATAAATACTACGGAGCGCTGTTTGGTGAGAGCAGTGTAGCGGCATCTGATGATAGGGTACGTATGTATAATAATGTCTGTGATATTTTCAATCAGATGAAGCAGCAGCCGGCGTATGTACTGACCCTGGAATCCGCTGATGACACTGTGTATGAGCTGTATACAGCAGGCAAAGCAATGAAGCAGTCATTAGAAGCAGCAGCCTCAGGATATGAGACTCTTATGACATCACCGCGGGCAGATATGGGAGATAGTATGTCAAAAGCATTTCAGAATGTGGATGATATACTTAAAGAGCTTCAGATAGATACATCTGAAAGCAATCGCAGGGCTGTGCGGATACTTGCGTACAATAGTACCGACATCACAGAGGACAATATAAAGCAGATAAAGTCTGTAGATGAGCAGGTGCAGAGAGCATTCAGCGATATGACACCGGCGGTGACGATTGAGATGATAAAAAGAGGCATATCACCGCTTGATATGAGCATGAGTGACATAAGTGACACTGCCAGACGGATAAAATCAGAAAATCCTGACGAAAAGGATGAGAAATTCAGCGAGTTTCTCTGGAAGCTTGAAAAGAAAAATGAAATCTCAGAGGAGGAAAGAGACTCATATATAGGCATATACAGGCTTATTTCACAGGTGGAGCAGTCAGATGGTGCTGTGATAGGCTCACTTGTTAATCAGGGAGCAGATATTACAATGAAAAATCTGCTTACAGCGGTCCGGGTACGAGGAAAGAGTGCCATGGACTATAAGGTGGACGATACCTTTGCCGGAGTGGACAGTGTAAGCAGTGGCATTAAAATTGACTCACAGATAGAAAGCGCATATCATACAAACTGCCTAAGGGATGTGCTTGATACACTTTCACCTGAGAAAATGGAGTTTATGCAGTATGACAGCTGGCTTGATATGACTCCGGAGCAGTTAAGGCAGGCTGTATATGAGGCCAACGAGGATAACGCACTGTCAGAGCAATATGCCACAGAACAGCTAAGACAGTTCAATCAGGCAGTTTCGGTGCCTGAGAACGTATATGCTTTTCTAGAGAAATATGATGTAAAAACAACCGCGGTAAACCTCATGGCTGCGTCACGGCTAATGAAAAATCCGTCAGAGGCAGTAAGAAATCTCTGGGAGCGTGGAGACAGTGCTACGGCAAGGGCTCTTTTGGATGAGACTCTCAGACGGTTTTCTGAGTCGGTCAAAAATCCAAAGGAGCTTGCGCAGGCGCAGGAAACGCTGGCTGATACAGCAGAGCATGTTATGGATTCGATGATTATAGAGGATAGGCACACCGGTTCAATAGACCTCAGACAGATGAAGCTATTATGCAGTCAGCTAAGGATAGCTTCAAATATGTCGAGACAGGAAAACTATATTGTACCAATAGAGACTGCAGACGGGGTCACAGGTATGAAGCTTAGTATAGTAAGAGGCGAGGATAAAAAGGGCATGGTTGACATATTCCTTGAGGATAAAAAATGCGGCAGAGTAGCTGCATATTTTGAGGCAAAGGAAAACTCAGTATCTGCTATGATAGTCACAGACGATGAGCAGACTAAAAAGCTGTTTGAAGATAATATCACTATGTTTGAGGCAGGAATAAGTGATGGTGAACAGCGTGTGCGCATAGATGTGGCACTGGAGCATGATATATCTGCAAAAGAGTCTAAGATGTCAGATATGAAATCGAATACTGAGTCAGATAATGAGACTAAAAAGCAGCTTGATGGCAGTGAAAGTGTCCAGACAACCAGACTATATCACATCGCAGAGCAGTTTATTGTAAATGTCCAGAGGGTGATTGCGCAAGATAGTCTGTAACACCGATATATATTGCATGTGCCAGGTCATCCTGATAGTTTTTGTCAGTAAGAAGAAGTGTCTCAGCAGGATTACTCAAGAATCCACATTCTACGATTACGGTCGGGGATGTGGATTTTTTAAGTATAAAGTATTCTTTATTGGGCTTAATGCTTCGTGGCTTTGCGACACAAAGAGAAGTGTTTAAAGCTCCAAGGACAGAGGATGCGAGCTCTTTTCCTGCATCAGAGGCTTCATAATAGAATACCTGTGGACCGCAGCTTGAATTGTCCTCAAAGCTGTTTTGATGGATACTGATGCTGACTGCCACATTGCTTTTAGACATCAGGGCAGTTCTCTTTGTGAGATCATCTGTCTTTGGATGCTTGGAATTATCCGGGGCGAGGTCGCAGTCGGTGGTTCTGGTCATGACAACAGTAAAGCCTCTGTTTTCAAACAGCTGTTTAAGAGCCATTGCAATGCTCAGGTTGACATCCTTTTCCATGACGCCGGAGGTGGAAATCTTACCGGGATCACTTCCACCATGGCCCGGGTCTATTACAATAACAGTTGAATTAATGTTTTTGCCGGTGTTTTTTGCAAGAGCGCAGACACCTCTTCCGAGGTAGAAGGACAGAATAAAGAGAGCTAAAATAAGACAGTATTTGTTTTTCTTGATAATGTACATATATTTTTTCATATAAGATACCTATAAAAAACCCGATGCACATAGAAGCATCGGGTGTGTTTGTATATTATATGATTGGCTGATATCATTTATAACCTATAAAAGGTACTGAGTTAGACTGTAGCTGTAAAGGTACGGCCTCTTTCAGTAAGCCTTAAGCAATCAGTTCAGATATTTGATAACAGTATCCCAGACAGATGAATTCTCAAAGCCAAGCTTCCAGAATGCTGCACCGGCGAGCTTATTGTCGTCGACGAGCTTGAGCCTTTTCTCTAAAGATGTAGTGTCCTCGAGCCATACCTTGTACAGCTTGTTGGATACAGACCACTCAGCGTAGTTCTGACCGGATTCCTCATCAAGAGCAGCAGTGGCATTGTTTGTGGCAAGCTGTGCTGCAGCTGCGTCCATACTATATACCTGTGAGGCAACAGTGTACTTTGACTGATCCTCGGTATCGGTTACGGCATCATCGTCCTCCTTTGGAGTGAGCTCCCATATTCTGGTATAAAAAGGCATGCCGAGAATAATCTGGTCAGCGGGAACCTCCTTCAGAGTGGATTCAACACCCTCAGTTACCCACGGAATGGAAGAAACTGAGCCGGCATCAGAGCCCTTATAGTGTTCATCGTATCCCATAATCACAATATAATCGGCAAAGTTTGCCATATCAGAGCGATTGAAGAACTTGTTGAAGCTGGCAGGTACTGTGACATCAACTGAAAGTGATATACCGTTATTGTGACACTTTATGGCGAGCTCTCTGATAAACTCGATGTAAGAGTCTCCATATGCTGCTTCTGTGATATTTTCAAAGTCAATATTTACACCATCAAGCTCATAGTTAAATGCAGCCGACATAATCTGATTGATCAGGGTAGTTCTCGTGGATGTATGTGTGAGCACATATGCTGCATCTACATCAGTATTTTCAAAGTTGCTGAACAGTCCCCATACCTCGATGCCCTGGGAATGGCAGTAGCTGACATAATCCTTGCTTGCTATATCTGCAAGATTACCGTTGTTGTCATTTAAATAAAACCAAGTTGGTGACATTACATTTATGCCCTTGGTTGATGAAATTACCTGGGGCACTTTACTGTTTGCTGACTGGCTTGTTACCTGATTCCAGGCAAGACAGATATCCTTATCCTTCTTGATATGCGTAAAGGTCTCTTCCTCATAGTCAGGATTCGTAAGCTTAGTTTTTTTGCTCTCGGACAGAGCCTTGCGCTTTATATATCCAATAACACCATCCTCAGTGGCAACCTTATCCCATTTGTCACCGGAATCAAGAATAGTAATCTTGTCATCCTTTTTCACCTCTTTTAGAATAGGGCTCTTTATGCCGCCCTTCACGCGGACCTGGGTAGACTTGCTGACAGTGGCACTGTCTATTTCATCCCATTTGCTTGTGATGACGATGCGTGCCGGGTCATCATATGACTTAAAGGTGATATTGGAGTATTGTTTTACATAGTCTAAAGCGATAAGCGCAGAGTCAGAGGTGGCTTTCACAATCGGATAGCCAAAGTCATTGGTCTGCTTGGTGACACTGTAGCTATTGCTGTCAGCCGCCGCTGAGATGATATCAGATGCGGTTGTGTAAAGAAGCACATTCTCATTTGCATCCCAGTAAAATCTGGAATTTAATGAGTCGTGAACAAATTTGTAATCAACGTATATTTTTTTATCTATTATTTTAGCCTTGTAATCGGATAGCTCATTATCTACAATGAGAGCAGCCTCATCATCAGAAGAGATATTGAAATACTCTTTAAGATCCTCTGTCTTTTTCGTAGGGGTGTATTTATTGATAAGAGCAGTTATACCCATTATTATTACAACGAGGATAATAAGTCCGGTTACTATAAGTGCAGGCAATAATTTCTTTTTCATGTGTAAAAATCCTTTCCTATTATTTAGTGTCGAAATTGCTTAAGCTAATTATACCATTGTGAAAAAGCATATTCAAATAATATGAAATAAA
>OHSO01000920.1_pt1 | contig 14341 bp, 13 predicted proteins | sample 1578651 | NCBI WGS metagenome assembly OHSO01 (sample SAMEA3879524, study PRJEB24766) | human gut metagenome | biome: human-associated habitat; feature: feces | place: USA | collected 1985/1987 | reverse complement strand
TCCCCATCCGGTGCTTCGTCAACGGCGAAAAGCGGCAGGACTCCAACACCGGCCTGCAGATCTTCGACATTGACCATGTCATTGCCGAGCTTTCGCAGGGCATGACCCTGAAGGCCGGTACCATCATCGCCACCGGCACCCCTGCCGGGGTGGGCATGGGCATGGACCCGCCGCAATTTTTGCACCCGGGTGACACCGTGCAGTGCGAGATCGAAGGAATTGGCACGCTGACCAACACCGTGCGCTGAATCTCCTTGTGGAACTGCCCAAAATTTTACATGGATTTCAGTCCGATTGCACGAAATGCCGCCGCAGTACTGCTCTTTTACGGAAAAATATGGTATACTATAAAATACTGATAAAAAATGCGGCGCATCCGCATCAAAGGGGTAAATGACATGAAGGAATACGCATTTGGCATTGATCTGGGTGGCACTACCGCCAAGGTCGGCCTGTTCACCACCAGCGGCAAGCTGCTGGAAAAGTGGGAGGTAAGCACCGATACTTCCAATAACGGTGCTCACATTCTGGAAAATCTGGCTGCTGCCGTGCAGCAGAAGATGCAGGAAAAGGGTCTGTCCGCAGACAAAGTCGAGGGTGTCGGTCTGGGCGTGCCCGGCCCGGTGCTGGATTCCAGCATCGTGCCCATTGTGTGTGCAAACCTTGGCGGCTGGGGCAACCGCAACGTCTCCATTGAGCTCAGCGAGCTGCTGGGCGGCATCCGGGTGCTGGTGGGTAACGACGCCAACGTGGCTGCTCTGGGCGAGATCTGGATGGGCACGGCACAGGGCTGCCGCAGCGCCGTCATGGTCACGCTGGGCACCGGCGTGGGCGGCGGCGTCATCGTGAACGGCAAAGTCATCGACGGCGCTCACGGAGCCGGCGGCGAGATCGGCCACATCACCGTCAACCCCCACGAGACCGCCGTCTGCGGCTGCGGCAAGCGCGGCTGTCTGGAGCAGTATTCCAGCGCCACCGGCGTTGTGCGCTGCATGAAGAAACTGCTGGACGCAAACTCGGACACCGCCTGCACCCTGCGCGGCAAGGACTTTGAAGCCAAGGACGTGTTCGACGCCGCCCGCGCCGGGGACGCACTGGCTGCCCGTGAGGTGGACGAGATGGCCTCCACGCTGGGCATGGCACTGGCAAACATTGCCGCCACCACCGACCCCGAAATGTTCATGATCGGCGGCGGCGTGGCCCGCGCCGGGGAGGTTCTGTTCACCCCGCTGGTGCGCCACTACAAGGAGTACGCCTTCCAGTCCTGCAAGGAGACTCCCATCAAGGCCGCCAGCCTTGGCAACGACGCCGGCATCTACGGCGCCGTGCGCCTGATCGTGGGCGCCTGATCAGGGAATATCGATCGCTTTCAAACCAGCCAAGCCTGCGGGCTTGGCTGGTTTTGTTTTTGCGGGATATCCCTCCCGTGAAAATAGCGTTTGGAGCGCTCCGCAGAGCGCGACAAACGCAAAATTTAAAATATTTTTCCGCTGAACATGGCCAGAGCGCAAGCGGAGGCCATTCAAAATCGTCCTGCGCCAGAGGGAGTTCATCCGCAGGCGGCTGAGGAGGTACTGCGTCTTTTTTATAAAAAGCGTTGCATATCGGCGCAAAAAGACAACTGCCGTCTTGTTTATTTTGTGCATTTATGCTAAAATAGCGTGCAGATAGTTGATTTTTATAGAGTGGTATTACTTTTTTCCGATGCTGTAAAAATTCGGCTGAGCCGAAAAAAATAAGGACGCAACAAAGGAGAACACGCCATGAAAAAGCTTTTCGCCATGACGGTGGCCGTGCTGCTGCTGTTTTCGGTGCTGCTGGGCATTCCCGCCGCCTATGGGCAGGCACCGGAAACAGGCAAAACGCTGGACATCTTGTTCAGCCACGACACCCACTCCCACCTGAACACCTTCACCACCGTTGTGGAGGACGAGGAAACGGACATCGGCGGCTTTGCCCGCGCCAACACCCTCATCAAGGCACAGCGCGCCAAAGACCCGGACACCCTTGTGATCGATGGCGGTGACTTTTCCATGGGCACCCTGATTCAGACGGTGTTTGAAACGCAGGCTGCAGAGCTGCGGATGCTGGGCTACATGGGCTACGATGTGACCACCTTTGGCAACCACGAGTTCGATTACCGCTCCAAGGGGCTTGCCAATATGCTTACCAGCGCCCGCACCTCCGGCGATGCCGTCCCGCCCATCGTGGTCTGTAATGTGGACTGGGATGCCATGGAAGCCGCCGGCCTCACTGAGGGACAACAGATGCTCAAAGACGCCTTTACCGCCTACGGCGTGCAGGACTACACCGTGGTGCAGAAGGGCGATGTGCGCATTGCCGTGGTGGGCGTTTTCGGCAAGGATGCGCTCTCCTGCGCGCCCACCTGTGAACTGAAATTCAAGGACCCGGTACAGGCGGTCAAAGCCACCGTGGCAGAGATTAAGGCGAACGAAAACGTGGATATGATCGTCTGCGTTTCCCACAGCGGCACATGGGACGACCCCAAAAAGTCTGAGGACGAGCTGCTGGCTAAAGGTGTGCCTGAGCTCGACCTTATCCTGAGCGGCCACACCCACAGCCGTATCCGGGAACCCATCCGGCACGGGGACACCTATGTGGTCTCCTGCGGCGAGTACGGCAAAAATCTGGGCAGCCTGTCCATGGCGCAAAAAGCGGATGGCCGCTGGCAGGTGACCGATTACCAGCTGATCCCCATCACTTCCGATATTCCCGCCGATGCGGAAACGCAAGAGGTCATCGACCGCTTTATGGACACGGTGGACGAGGATTATCTGGCGCAGTTCGGCTACACCAAGGATCAGGTTCTGGCAGAAAACGATGTTGTTTTCTCCAACCTGAAGGATCTGGGCAAGGTGCACACCGAGCACAATCTGGGCGATATCATCGCGGACGCCTATGTGTACGCGGTGGAGAACGCCGCCGACTATGACGGCGTTCCGGTAGACTTGGCGGTGGTGCCCAGCGGCACCGTGCGCGACACCTACGCCCGGGGCGATATCACAGTGGAGCAGGTGTTCAACTCCTTCTCGCTGGGCATCGGCGCGGACGGCGTGCCGGGCTATCCCCTCATCGAGGTTTACCTCACTGGCAAGGAGCTGCGCACCGCCGCCGAGATCGACGCTTCCGTGTCGGATTTCATGACCACCGCGCGGCTGTATTGCAGCGGCCTGAATTTTACCTATAACCCCCACCGCCTGCTGCTGAACAAGGTGACGGACGTCTATCTGGTCAAGGACGGTCAGCGCGTAGAGCTGCAAGATGACAAGCTGTACCGCATTGTGGCAGACCTTTACAGCGGGCAGATGCTGAGCGCCGTGACGGATATGTCCTACGGCCTTTTGTCCATCGTGCCGAAGTACGCCGACGGCACCCCCATCGAAGATTTTGAGGACGTTATCATCACCGAAAACGGCAGGGAGCTGAAGGGCTGGGACGCCATTGCGCGGTACATGGCCTCGTTCGAGGACACCGACGGCGACGGCATCGGCAACGTGCCGGACTATTACAGCACCCTGCACGACCGCAAAAAGGTAGAGGACAGCCGCAGCCTTTCCGCGCTGCTGAAAAAGCCCAACCGCTTTGCCTTTATCCTTCTCGGTCTGATCCTCACCGTTATTCTGCTGGTGGTGTGCCTTGTGCTGCTGCTCCGTAAGCTGGTGCGCAAGCTCCGCCGCAAAAAAAAGGCGCGTTAAAATAGCACAATGCCGGACAGCCTGCGGGCTGTCCGGCATTGTATTTTTACAATCAGAATCTTCCCTTCTGCAACCCGTCCAGCACCTCGTACAGATCGCAGCACTCGGCGGTGTACAGACGGCGCATCTCGTCGTTGGCGGGTGACATGTCCGGCACCATCACGGTGACAAAGCCGCCGGCGGCACCGGCGCGCACGCCGTTGTAGCTGTCCTCCAGCACAAGGGTGCGGTCACGCGCAGTGCCCAGCGCCTCGGCGGCGCGCAGAAAGATCTCCGGGTCGGGCTTGGAGGCCGAGAACTGCTCGCCGGAGACGATCACCTTGAAGTAGTGGGTCAAGCCCCAGCCGTCCAAATGGTGCCGGATAGACGCCATCCGGCTGGAGGAGGCCACCGCCATGGGGATGTGCTGCGCGTCCAGCCATGTCAGAATTTCGTCCAGCCCGGGCTTTTTGGGCGGCGGTGCCTGAAAGGCCTTTTCCGCCTGTGCGTGCAGCGCCTCGATGATGGCGTCCGTGTCGCAGTCCGGCCCGTAAAAGCGGCGCAGCACCGCCCGCATGGTGTCCCCTGCCGTGCCGCGGGCGGCAACGTCCAGCCCTTCCTTATAAGAAAGCCCAAGGGTGACAAGTGCAGGCTCCCACAGGGTAGCCCAGACCCGCTCGGTGTCAAACATCAGGCCGTCCATATCAAAAATAACGCCGTCGATCATGGCAGTATGCTCCTTCCGTAGAAAAGCGGGGCTGTGCCCCGCAAAGTGCTCTGTGCCCCTATTGTACCATAGATTTGGCAGTTTGCACACCATTGTGCTCACAATCTGGTGCAACTTTACCGGTGGAAAGATGAAACATTTTGCGATTCCTTGCAAAACCGGCAGGGAATATTATAATAGAAACCAACATTTGTGTCATAAAGCGCCGGAAATCGTGCGCACGCGCATAAAAGGAAAGAGGGAAACTCACTATGTTGGATATCAAGATCACCCGCACGGCTACGCCCAAGGCAAAGCCCACTGATGAGACGAAGCTTGGCTTCGGCAAAAAGTTCTCCGACCACATGTTCGTCATGGATTACACCGAGGGTGAAGGCTGGCACGATGCCCGCATCGTCCCCTATGGCCCCTTTGAACTGGACCCCGCTACCGTGGTGTTCCACTACGCACAGGAGATCTTTGAGGGCATGAAGGCCTACCGCACCGCCGACGACACCGTGCAGCTGTTCCGCCCGGACTGCAACGCCAAGCGTTTTCAGGATTCTGCCGACCGTCTGTGCATCCCCAAGATCCCGGTAGAGGACTACATTCAGGCTGTCGAGGCTCTGGTGGACGTGGACCGCGACTGGGTGCCCCACACCGACGGCGCTTCCCTGTACATCCGTCCCTTCATCTTTGCCAATGATGTGGGGCTGGGCGTGCACGCTTCCAAGCACTATATCTTCTGCATCATCTGCGCTCCCTCCGGTGCTTACTACGCCGAGGGCATCAACCCCGTGCGCATCTATGTGGAAGACGAGTATATCCGCGCCGCCCCGGGTCTGACCGGCTTTACCAAGTGCGGCGGCAACTATGCCGCTTCCATCAAGGCCGGTGAGCTGGCCGAGGAGCAGGGCTACGCACAGGTGCTGTGGCTGGACGGCGTGGAAAAGAAGTACGTTGAAGAAGTTGGCAGCATGAACATCATGTTTAAGATCGACGGCAAGGTGTACACCGCCGCTACCGTGGGCACCGTGCTGCCCGGCGTCACCCGCCGCAGCTGCATCGAGCTGCTGAAGGACTGGGGCTACGAGGTCGTTGAGGGCAAGATCGCCATTGCCGACATCATGGCTGCTGCCCGCGAAGGCAAGCTGGAAGAGGTGTTCGGCACCGGTACTGCCGCTGTCGTCTCCCCTGTCAAGGAGCTGGTCTGGAAGGGCGAGCACGCCTTCATCGGTGACGGCAAGATCGGCCCTGTCACCCAGAAGCTGTACGACACCATGACCGGTATGCAGTGGGGCAAGCTGCCCGATACCAAGGGCTGGATCGTGCCTGTGGAAAAGAAATATTGAGCCGCCTGTCACCCTACGGCTTTTAAAGGGACTGTTGCACACCGTCTGGGGCAGCAGTCCCTTTGCTCTATAATCATTGCAATTCCCGCCGCATGGTGCTACACTACCTATAAAGGGCGTGGGCTTGCCGCCTGTGCCCCTTGCAGGAAGATTTGAGAGGAAAGAAGCACCATGATCAAAAAATGGAGCATGAGTTACCCGGCGGTCAACGGCACCGAACAGCGCCGGGCGTATGTCTATCTGCCCACCATGTACGAGGCACAGCCGGAGCGCCGGTTCCCCGTGCTGTATATGTTCGATGGGCAGAACGTGTTTTTCAACGAGGATGCCACCTACGGCAAAAGCTGGGGCGTGGCAGATTATCTGGACTATACCGACACCCCGCTGATCGTGGCGGCCATCGAGTGCAACGCCGGGGCGAACAACGAGCGTCTGGTGGAGTATTCCCCCTACCGCTTCGATGACCCCACCTACGGCCACTTTGACGGCAAGGGACAGGCCACCATGAGCTGGTTCATTCACCGGTTCAAGCCCCTGATCGACCAGAATTTCCGCACCCTGCCGGACAGGGCACATACCTTTATCGGCGGCAGCAGCATGGGCGGGCTGATGAGCTTGTATGCCCTGCTGCAGTATAACGATACTTACAGCCGCGCCGCGGCACTGTCGCCTTCCATCTGGGTGGCGCCGGATAAGATTTCCGGCCTTGTGGGGCGCGCAAAACTTGCCCCCGGCACGGTGCTGTACATGGACTACGGCTCCCGGGAGATGGGCAACCACGATGGCATCCGCCGGGAGTTTTCTGCCTTGAGCGGCAAGCTGATGACCCGGGGCATCCACCTGACCAGCCGCATCGTGCCCGGCGGCACCCACTGCGAGGCCAGCTGGGAAAAACAGCTGCCCTTTGTGTTCCACACCCTGCTGTATGAGGTGGAGGAATAAAAGAAGGGTATCACCATAACCACATCAAAGGAGGAAACACCATGGAGATGCAGTATTTCAAGGAGTACAGCCCGGAACTGGGACGGGATATGGAGTGCAAGCTTTACGGCCACGCAGGCCGCCCGATGCTGTATATCCCCTGTCAGGACGGCCGATTCTTCGATTTTGAAAACTTCCACATGACCGATACCCTTGCCCCGTGGATCGAGTCCGGGCAGATCATGGTGCTTTCCATCGACACCATGGATCAGGAAACATGGTCGGACGCACAGGGCAACCCCTACTGGCGTATCCGCCGCTATGAACAGTGGCTGCGCTACATCACCCGCGAGGTCGCCCCGATGCTTCAGCATCTGGCGCAGCAGCGCAACGGCTGGAGCGATCTGCCCGGCATCATCGCCTTCGGGTGCAGTCTGGGCGCCACCCACGCGGTAAACCTGTACCTGCGCCGCCCGGATATCTTCTGCGGCTGTCTGGCACTCAGCGGCATCTACACTGCTCACTACGGCTTTGGCGACTATATGGACGAGCTGGTGTACATGAACTCCCCCGTGGACTACATGAAGAACTTCCCGGAGGATCACCCCTATATGCAGCTGTTCCGCAGCCAGAAAGCTGTCATCTGCTGCGGTCAGGGCGACTGGGAACAGCCGGACACCACATGGCTGCTCAAGCGCATCTTTGAAGCAAAGCATATCCCCATCTGGGTAGACCTGTGGGGTCACGATGTCAACCACGACTGGAACTGGTGGTATAAGCAGGTGGCATACTATATGCCCTACATTCTGGGTCAGCAGTGACCCATCCCGTGAAAACGAAACAACGGCGCGTCCATGGACGCGCCGTTGTTTCCCAATATTAAAGTCTGTCCCGCCCCGCAGGGGCATTGCAATCATAGAGGTAACGGAAAGAGGAATCAACAAATACTATGCAGAACTTTATTTTTATCTCCCCCAACTTCCCCACGAACTACTGGCAGTTCTGCCGGGAGCTGAAAAACAATGGCCTGAACGTACTGGGCATCGGCGACCAGCCCTACGAGGAGCTGAAGCCGGAGCTGAAGGCAAGCCTGAACGAGTATTACAAGGTGAACAGTCTGGAAAACTACGACGAGGTATATCGCGCCGTGGCCTTTTTCACCTTCAAGTATGGCCGCATCGACTGGCTGGAGTCCAACAATGAATACTGGCTGGAACGGGATGCCGCCCTGCGCACCGATTTCCACATCACCAGCGGCTTCCAGACCTCTGATATGCCCCGCATCAAGTACAAGAGCAAGATGAAGGAGTACTATCAGAAGGCCGGTATCGCCACCGCCCGCTACCACATGGTGGATGACCTTGCAGGCTGCAAGGCCTTTGTGGAACAGGTGGGCTACCCGGTGGTGGTCAAGCCGGACAACGGCGTGGGCGCTTCGGATACCCACCGCCTTTCCACCGACAAGGAACTGGAAGAATTTCTGGCCTACAAGGAAAAAGAGCACCCGGATGTGGCTTACATCATGGAGGAGTTCGTCCGTGCCGAGGTGAACAGCTACGATGCCATCATTGACGCCCACGGCAACCCCATCTTTGAGGCGGGCAACGTAAGCCCGGTGTCCATCATGGACATCGTGAACAACGATGACAACTCCATCTACTACATCATCAAGGATCTGCCGGAGGACACCCGCGCTGCGGGCCGTGCCGCCGTCAAGAGCTTTGGGGTGAAGAGCCGCTTTGTCCACTTCGAGTTCTTCCGCATGACCGAGGATCAGGCCAGCATGGGCAAAAAGGGTCAAATCGTGGCGCTGGAAGTCAACATGCGTCCCTGCGGCGGCTTTACCCCGGACATGATCGACTTTGCCCGCTCCACCAACGTGTACAAGATCTGGGCAGACATGATCGCCTTCGGCGGCACCGATATGCCGGTGGGTGAGCACTACTACTGCGCCTTTGCCGGCCGCCGGGATGGCAAGAGCTTCGTTTACAGCCACGAGCAGCTGATGCAGAAGTATCAGGACAACATGCGCATGGTGGACCGCATCCCCGAGGCGCTGTCCGGTGCCATGGGCAACCAGATGTATGTGGCCACCTTCTCCACCCGTGACGAGATGGAAAAGTTCTACTCCGATGTGCTGGCCGTCACCGACGCCACCAACGCAAAGGTGCAGGCCGAGCTGACGAAGGTGCTGGCTCTTGGTGAGCCGGAGGCCGTCTAAAATCAATTACACAGCACAAAGGCTGCTGCGCAAAAATGCGCAGCAGCCTTTGTTATTGTTATGATTATACCTTTGCAGCGCCCCGTTCCAGAATACCGTTGAAGCGGGAGAAGAAAGTGATGGTGGTAATGATGGCGGCCAAAATATCGCTGACCGGCTCTGCCAGAAAGACACCGAACACCGGGTTCGGCAGCAGGTGCGGCAGAATGAAGATGAGCGGGATCAGCAAAATGATCTTGCGCAGACAGGCCAGCAGCAGGCTGACCTTGGCCTGTCCCAGCGCCATAAAGCTCTGCTGGCAGGCGATCTGGAAGCCCATGGCAAAGATACCGGCCATATAGATGCGCATGGACCATGTGGTGTAGTCGATCAGCGCCGTATCCGAGGTGAAGATGCCCGCCACAGCCCCCGGCGCCAGCATCATGAGCAGCCAGAACAGGCAGGTGTAGCAGCTGCACAGGGTCAGCTGGAAGCGGAACGCCTCCTTGACGCGGGACTTTTTGCCCGCGCCGAAATTGAAGCTCATCACCGGCTGACCGCCCTGACAGATGCCCTGAATGGGCAGGGTGCACAGCTGGGAAGCGCTGGTGATGACGGTCATGGCACCCACAGCCACGTCGCCGCCGTACCGCGCCAGACTGGAGCTGAAACTGATGGACAGCAGGCTCTCAGTGGACATCATCACAAAGGTGGAGATGCCCAGCGCCATCACCGGCAGAATGACCTTCTTTTCCAGGCGCATATAGTCCTTGCGCAGGCGCAGGATGGTCTTTTTGCCGGTGAGGAAGTGCAGGATCCACACCGCGCCCACGGCCTGACTGAGCACGGTGGCAATGGCAGCGCCCCGCACGCCCAGACCCAGACCAAAGATCAGGATGGGGTCGAGAATAATGTTGATGACCGCACCGATGACGGTGGTAAGCATACTGGTCTTGGCAAAGCCCTGCGTGGTGATGAAGGGGTTCATGCCCAGCACCAGCAGCACAAACACCGAGCCCAGAATGTAGATGCGGCTGTAACTCAGCGCATAGGGCAGGGTGGCGTCACTGGCACCGAAGAGCCGCAGCAGGGTGGGTGCCCCGGCGTAGAACACCACGGTCAGCACCACCGAGAAGAGCAGCAGCATGGTAAAGCTGTTGGAGATGATCTTCTCTGCCTGCTCCTTGTCGCCCTGTCCCAGCGCAATGGCGGTGCGGGGTGCGCCGCCCGCGCCCACCAGCATGGCGAACGCGTTCAGCAGCATAAGGATGGGGGTGAACAGTCCCACGCCGGTCAGCGCTGCCGCGCCGATGCCGGCAATATGTCCGATGTAAATGCGGTCCACGATGTTATACAGCAGGTTGACCACCTGTGCAACGACCGCCGGGATCATGAGCTGCAGCATCAGCTTTTTTACGCTGCCAGAGCCCATATCTTGTTTTGCCTGTGCCATGGAAGTGATTCTCCTTTTACTTCAAATTTGAACTATCTCTTATATTATACTCAAAACCCGCAAAAATACCAGTCCCTTTTTGCAAAATTTTCTGTGCTGCGCAAAAAAGCGCGTTCCTCCCCTGCCGCCGTACCGGTCTTGCCGCTGTGCCCCCTTTGCGGTGCAGCATTCCGGGCGGCAGCGGCCTTTGCATCCAAGTTTTCGGCGATATGTCTGTAAAAAAGCAAGGTTTTTCGTCAGGTTTGTGTCTTGTGCACAGCGGCATTTTTCAGTACAATAAAGAAGCAGAGAAGAAAAATAAGCGCTGCGACCAAAATAGGTCGCCGCGCTGTTTTGTATTTTGCGGCGCAGCTGCGCCCGGTGAAAAAAGGAGTGCTGTACAATGATCAACATGGTCAAGCTTCCCACCAGCAAAAGCGAACTGTTCCTGCGGGTGGCCAAGGGACATTTTGCCACCAGCCACAGCCACATCAACTATTACATCGACGTGACCACCCAAAAGACCCGCCTTTCCGAGGCAAAAGCCGTGGCAAAGGAGCTGGTCAGCGCTTATCAGCACAGCACCATCGTGGATACCGTGCTCTGCTTGGACGGCACACAGGTCATCGGCACCTGCCTTGCCAACGAGCTGACCAAGGACGGCTTTACCAATATGAACGCCCACAAGACCATCTACATCGTCACCCCGGAATACACCTCCGGCAGCCAGATCATTCTGCGGGACAATCTTGCCCCCATGGTCAAGGGCAAGCACGTCCTCATTCTGGCCGCATCCATCACCACCGGCTACACCATTCAGGCAGCCGTGGAAGCCGTAAACTACTACGGCGGCATCGTGGCCGGGCTTTCGGCTATTTTCGCCACTACCCACGAGTGCCTTGGCTACCCGGTCACCTCTATCTTCGACCCCACCAGTCTGCCGGATTACGCCAGCTTCGACTCCCGCGACTGCCCCCTGTGCAAGGCCGGGCAGCACATCGACGCGCTGGTAAACAGCTTCGGCTACTCGGCGCTGTAAGCAAAGCGGAAAGAGTATTTTTATGAGCAGCTCCGAACCGCCTGCGGGTGCCCCGGAGCTGCTTTTTTTGCAGGAAAGGTCGCACTCTTTTTTCGTCAAAACGGCAAAAATCTCAATGGCTTTTTGTGATGTTGCCAAAATTTCCCACACTGCTTGACAACGCTTTTTTGATACGATACCATAGACCCAGAAAGCGAGTTTGGGACGCCTTGAACAACATTACAGGAGGTATTTATAGCATGAAACTGTACAAAAAAGCAGCAGCCTGTCTGCTGACCGCAGCCATGGCAATTTCTATGCTGACCGCTTGCGGCGGTGGCGGCAACGGCGGCAACGGCGGCAACGGCGGCAACGGCGGTGGCAACACTCCCAGCCCCCTGCCCAACAACCCTGACCAGATCGTTCTGCCCGACATCGACGAGGGCGGCGAGGGCACCGGGACCAAGCCCACCAAGACCCCCATTATCGATGTGGACAACAGCAAGCTGGCACAGTTCAGCAAGAAATACGCCGGTGCTACGGAGTTCTATGTTGAAATGCAGGAAGTCGACTATGGCAAGGACGGCTCTGTTGCACGTTCCATCGATGGACGTGCTGCCCGGAAGGGTGAGAACTGCTATGTGAGCATGACCACGTCAGGCAAGAATCAGAAACAGCAGCTTATCGAGACTCTGATGCTCAAGAATAAATCGACTTGGGATCAGTACCTGCTTTTCCGCAGCAGCAAGGCAGCCATCAAGGCACGCAGCCAGGATGACGTTGATCTGTCTCTGGGCGCTCTCATCGCGAATAAGCAGCCCACTCAGATGTGGTCTACCGAGATAAAGGTAGGTCCGACCAAGTATTATGCCGAGGTCTATAAGTACTACTCCTACGAGTATACCACCTGCTTTACTGCAGACGGCAAACCTGTTTATCAGTTTGTAAGAGATCTCAACGAAAAGCAGCTCAATAGCGCCACTCTGTACAAGACCATTAAGGCCGGTTCCGGCACCAGCAATGGTCTGTGCGCGCTGCCCACCGGCACCAAGACCTATAGCTTTGATGATGAGAACGGCACCCTCACGGATGCAAAGGGTAACGTATTCACTCTGAAAGAGGACGCTACCACCGGCATTAAGGTTTATGATAAGGACAAGAATGATGTCTCCGATGACTTCAAGTGGTTGACCGATTTCTTCAAGATGATGTCCGGGCAGTAACTCCATGACCGTAATTTTCCACACACAGCCTACGTCCCATACCGCGTAATATCGTGACCCAAGGAGCTGCCGCACCTAAGCGGCAGCTCCTTTTTGTTGTAGGACGATCTGAAAAAAGCCTCCATTGCACCTCTCCTGTGAAAATGCGTTTGGAGCGCTCCGCAGAGCGCGACAAACGCGAATCTTTAAATCATATTTCCGCTAAACATGGCTAGAGCACAGCGGAAGCCATTTTCAATCGTCCCGCGCAAAAGGAACGGCAGCGCTGCCGTTCCTTTTTGTTGTCCCACGGGCGGGATTGTGCTATACTGATACCAGACGAAACTAGGAGAACGAGGTATCAAATCCATGAAAATTCCCGCAAACGGTTTTACCCACGCCGGCAAGTTCCATGCCGATGACGTGTTTGCTACGGCGCTATTGCAAATTCTGCGCCCGGATATCAAGATCACCCGCGGCTTTACCGTGCCTGACGATTTTGACGGCATCGTGTACGATATCGGCTTCGGGATGTTCGACCACCATCAGGAGCCCCGGGAGTACCGCGCCAACGGCGTGCCCTACGCGGCCTTTGGTCTGCTGTGGCGGGTGCTGGGCCCGGGCCTTGTGGGCGAGCGGCAGGCGCGGCTCATTGACGAAAACTTTATCCAGCCGCTGGACCTGAACGACAACACCGGCGAGCAGAACAGCCTGTGCGATGCCATCGGCTTTTTCAACCCGGTGTGGGACTCCAAGGAGGATCAGGACAGCTGCTTTTTCAAGGCGGTGGCTGTGGCAAAGCAGATCCTGGAGAACCAGATCGACAGCGCCAACGCCGTGAACCGCGCGGACGAAAAGGTGCAGCAGGCCTACCGCAACTCCCGCGACGGCATCGTGGTGCTGCCCTGCTATCTGCCGTGGAAAAACGGCCTGTACAAGACTGATGCTCTGTTTGTGGTGTACCCCAGCCAGCGCGGCGGGTGGAGCGCCCAGTGCGTCACCGACCACAAGACCAAAAAGTCCAAGCTGCCCTTTCCCCAGTCTTGGGCGGGGCAGCCGCAGGAGGTCATCGAGCAGAAGAGCGGCATCCCGGGCATCAGCTTCTGCCACGCCAGCCGCTTCCTCATCACGGCCAAGGACAAGGAGACGGCGCTTGCCGCCTGCCGTCAGGTGCTGAAGAACAATGGCCGCCTCTGAGAAGCCGGCCTACGTCTATATGGTGCGCTGCGCGGGCGGACAGCTCTATACTGGCTGGACGAACGACCCGTCCGCCCGCCTCAAGGCCCATCAGAGCGGCCGGGGCGCGAAGTACACCCGCGCCCACACAGCGCTGGACTTTGCGTATCTGGAGGAGTGTGCAGACAAGTCTACCGCCCTCCGGCGGGAGATCGCCCTGAAAAAGCTGCCGAAGGCCCGGAAGGAGGCTCTCTGCGCCGGGTGGGCTGCTGCGAATATGCATCTAAATATGCATAAAATTTGAATATATTTAGAAAATAATGCATAAACATACAAAATAACAGAAAAGGACCGCCAAATCTGCACAAGGTTTGGCGGTTTTCTGCATTGACGGAAAAACCGCTTGGCGTATAATAAAAGCGTACTCAGAAAGACAAGACGTCGAGCGCCCCGGGAGGGATGCCCGGGCGGCAAACGAAAGTATAAAAAGTGTAATAAACAAAGGAGCAATCATCATGAAAAAGGAAGATATTAAGAAAGTTGTTCTGGCTTACTCGGGCGGTCTGGATACCTCCATTATCATTCCTTGGCTGAAGGAGAACTACAACAACTGCGAGGTCGTCGCCGTCTCCGGCGATG
>OHSO01000908.1_pt1 | contig 14537 bp, 10 predicted proteins | sample 1578651 | NCBI WGS metagenome assembly OHSO01 (sample SAMEA3879524, study PRJEB24766) | human gut metagenome | biome: human-associated habitat; feature: feces | place: USA | collected 1985/1987 | reverse complement strand
CCGATGAAGTCCATACCGTTCACCTCTTGCTTAATATAATTTGAATTATGATAATACAAATTATATTATAGCTGTTCTGCACAAAACCGTCAATAGGACGAAACATCGAATTTTCAACATAAAATTCATACAATGTAGAAAACTCCGGGCTTCCCCCTTTTGCAGATTGAACCGATCCCGAAGAAACGGTATAATAATGGCATAACAAATTATTGTTTGTCGAGCTCATTTTCTCGACACGCAGGAGGAACATACATGGTAACCGGAGAACTGAAAAGCAAAATTGACAGCCTGTGGGAAATTTTTTGGACGGGTGGCCTGACGAATCCCTTGGATGTGATCGAGCAGATGACCTATCTGATGTTCATTCACGACCTCGATGAAAGCGACAACACCCACGCCAAAGAAGCCGCTATGCTGGGTCTGCCCTACAAGAGCATCTTTGCGGGCGAGGTACAGGTCGGGGAGCGCACTGTGGACGGTGTACAGCTCAAGTGGAGCGTTTTCCACGATTTCCCGGCAGGCAAAATGTACTCCACCATGCAGGAGATGGTGTTCCCCTTCATCAAGAATTTGCACGGCGACAAGGACAGTGCCTACGCCAAGTACATGGGTGATGCCATTTTCAAAGTGCCCACGCCGCTGATGCTGGATAAAATCGTGACCGCCATGGACGGAATGTATGAGCAGGCGGCACAGCTTTCCAACACCGACATTCGCGGCGACATTTACGAATACCTGCTTTCCAAGCTGGCAACGGCGGGTGTCAACGGTCAGTTCCGCACGCCGCGCCACATCATCCGCATGATGGTTGACCTGATGCAGCCCCGCGCTGATGATGTGATTTGCGACCCGGCCTGCGGCACGGCTGGCTTCCTTGTGGCCGCTGGCGAATATCTGCGTGAAAATCGCAAGCAGGAAGTGTTCTTTGACCGCAAAAACAAAGACCACTACATGAACCACATGTTCCACGGCTTCGATATGGACCGCACCATGCTGCGCATCGGCGCTATGAACATGATGACCCACGGCGTGGACAACCCGTTCATCGAGTACCGCGACAGCCTGAGCGACCAGAACCCCGACAAGGACAAATACAGCCTGATTCTGGCAAATCCCCCGTTCAAGGGCAGTCTGGACTACGACATTGTTTCCACCGACCTGCTCAAGCTCTGCAAAACCAAAAAGACCGAGCTGCTGTTCCTCGCTCTGTTCCTGCGGATGCTGAAGGTCGGCGGACGCTGCGCCTGCATCGTCCCGGATGGCGTTCTGTTCGGCTCTTCCACTGCACACAAGGCGATTCGCAGGGAGATCATCGAGAACAACCGTCTGGAAGCCGTAATTTCCATGCCCTCCGGCGTGTTCAAGCCCTATGCGGGTGTTTCTACTGCCATCCTGATTTTCACCAAGACCGGCCACGGTGGCACCGATAACGTCTGGTTCTACGATATGAAGGCCGACGGCTTCTCTCTGGACGATAAGCGCAGCCCGACCACGGAAAACGACATCCCCGATATTATCGCTCGCTTCCACAACCGGGAGGCTGAAGCCACCCGTGAGCGCACGGAACAGAGCTTCTTTGTTCCGAAAGACGAGATTGCGGGCAACGACTATGATTTGTCCATCAACAAGTATAAAAAGACCGAGTATGTGCCGGTGGAGTATCCTTCCACACAGGAAATTATGGCACAGCTGCGTGATTTGCAGAAGAAGATCGACGCAGAGATGGACGCTTTGGAAGAACTTTTGAAATGAAACAATTCTAATTTGTGGGAGAGACAGATGGCAAAACTGGGAGACATTTGCTTTCAAATTACCGATGGGAGCCATAATCCGCCTGCCGGAATTGAAAACAGCAAACATTTAATGCTTAGCTCCAAAAATATCAACGATGATGAAATAACTACAACGGCTCCACGATTTTTAACAGATGAACAATTTGACATCGAAAACAAGCGGACGAATGTGCTCTCTGGTGACTTGCTCATGACGATTGTGGGGACTGTTGGACGAGTAGCGGTTGTTCCAGAAATGTTAGCAGGTATTTGTCTGCAACGGAGTGTTGCGGTTATAAAGCCAAACCCAACAATAATAAACAATCGATATTTAATGTACCAGCTTCAGAGTATGCGAAAATTTTTGGAGTCTGAGGCTCGTGGCGTAGCACAAAAGGGCATTTACCTGAAACAAGTAGGTGACCTTTCTGTTATTACGCCGCCTTTGGACGAACAATACCGAGTAGTTGATACTTTGGATCATATTTCTGGTCTTATTCACATTTATCAGCAGCAGCTCACCAAGCTGGACGAGCTTATCAAAGCTCGATTTGTGGAGATGTTTGGAGATTTCAAAAGCAACTCCAAAGGATGGTCTATCGTCAAATTTGATGAGTTCGCCCAAATTGATGGAAATATGACCACCGACTATGAAAAATACGCTGATTATCCACACATCGGAATTGACAGTATCGAAAAAGAAACAGGAACATTAAAAGGTTATCGTACGGTAAAAGAAGATGGCGTTGTCAGTGGAAAGTATTTTTTCACTCCGCAGCACATTATTTACAGTAAAATCCGTCCAAACCTTAACAAAGTTGCACTGCCTGATTTTGAAGGACTCTGTTCAGCGGATGCATATCCAATACTTCCAAACCCGAAAAACTGTAATCGAGTTTTTTTGGCATTGGCTATGCGCTCCAACTACTTTTTAGACTATATTTTGCAGTTTAGCGCAAGAACCAATCTGCCAAAGGTCAATCGTAAAGAGATAGCCGGTTTTTCCATGCCGTTACCCCCTCTGCCCCTCCAAAACCAGTTTGCCGACTTTGTAGCCGAGGTAGACAAATCAAAAGTTGAAGTGCAGAAAGCCCTTGACCAGACACAATTACTCTTTGACAGCCTGATGCAACAGTATTTTGGCTGATAATAAGCAACAACAGGCACTTTGCCGGAGCAGGATGTTGGTACACCAGAAAAGGAGTGCGCCAATATGGAAGACAAAATCGTGAAGATCATCAACGAGATGGCAGAGTACCTGAATGTTGCGCAGATGAAAAAGCTGCAAGAGGTGCTGTTGCAGACGTTTTCTGAATCCGAAGCGCAGAAAGAGCAGATCTCCAACGAGGAATATCTGAAGCTATTCCTTGATGCCAAGAAAATCGAGGGCTGCTCTGAGCGCACCATCCAGTATTACCGCGTTACCGTAGAGCGGCTGCTGCAAACCGTGGACACGCCCCTGCGCAAGATGACCACCGAAGAGATCCGGCGTTATCTGGTGGAATATCAGAAGATCAACAACTGCGGCAAAGTGACCATCGACAATGTACGCCGGAATATTTCCAGCTTTTTCTCGTGGCTGGAAGAAGAGGACTACATCCTCAAAAGCCCTATGCGCCGCATCCATAAAATCAAGACCAAACAGCCCGTGAAGGAAACCATCTCGGACGAAGCTATTGAACGCCTGCGGGATAACTGCAAGTGTGCACGCGACCTTGCCATGATTGATTTGTTGTATTCCACTGGCATTCGTGTGGGAGAGCTGGTGAATCTGAACATTTCAGAAATCGACTTTGAAGCCCGCGAGTGTGTAGTGTTCGGCAAAGGCGACAAGGAACGCCGGGTTTATTTTGATGCCAAGGCCAAGCTGCATTTACAGGACTATCTGCGCTCCCGCACCGATGCAAACCCGGCGCTGTTCGTGACGCTGGATGCCCCGTTTGACCGCTTGAAGATCAGCGGCGTGGAGATCCGTCTGCGGGAGTTGGGCCGCGAGCTGAATCTGGACAAGATCCACCCGCATAAGTTCCGCCGCACCATGGCTACCCGCGCCATCGACAAGGGAATGCCCATTGAGCAGGTGCAGAAGATCCTCGGTCATTCGCAGATCGGCACCACCATGCAGTATGCAATCGTGAATCAGAACAACGTCAAGACCTCTCACCAGAAGTTTATTGCCTGAAAAGGCAACTTCTAATTTGTGGGAGAAAGACCTGATGGAAACAGTTAAGCTGGGACTTCTGATTAAAAAGACTAAAGTTGCCAGATGCGGCGAACATAGTTATCCTGTTTTGTCAATTACCAAACAAGATGGCATCATAATGCAAAGCGAAAAATTCAAAAAAAGAATTGCATCTGCTGATACATCGGACTATAAAATTATCCCTCGTGGAAAACTTGTGCAGGGGATTCATATCGATGAGGGAAATTTTGGCATCCAAGACATTGTGGACAACGGGATTGTTAGCCCTGCATACGGTGTATGGGATGTAAATGATGGACTCGTTATTCCTAAATATCTCGAAATGGTATTGCGTTCACCGAAAAGTATTGAATTTTATCGTTCCAAACTTACAGGCACCGTAAATCGCCGTGGGCATATGTCCGATGCCGATTTTCTTTCGATGGATATTCCACTTCCAGATAGAGATACACAGTCTAAAATTCTCAAAACAATGAAACAAACCACGTCCGTTCTGTACTCCCGTCAGCAGCAACTTGCCAAGCTAGATGAACTTATCAAAGCTCGATTTGTTGAGATGTTTGGCGACCCGAAGCTCAATCCATACAGATTCCCCTGCAATAGTCTTTCGACATATATTACGTTTCTCACATCTGGCTCACGCGGATGGTCGCAATATTTTACGGATAGCGGAGAGTATTTTATAACGATAAAAAATGTAAAGAATTGTAAAATCACACTTCAGGATGTGCAGTATGTTGCACCACCGGATAATGCCGAAGCTAAACGGACAAAAGTGCAGAAAAACGATTTGCTCATAAGTATTACAGCCGATTTGGGGCGTACTGGTGTTGTGACAGAAGAAATTGCTAACCATGGAGCGTATATCAACCAGCATTTGACCTGTATTCGATTGAAGGATGAACAAGTCAATCCTTTATATGTGGCCTATTATATGGAAAGTGATGCCGGGAAAGAGCAATTTACAGCGAAAAATCAAAGTGCTGTTAAGGCCGGACTGAATTTTAATGCGATTAACTCTCTAAAACTGATGGCTCCCCCTCTTTCCCTCCAAAACCAGTTTGCCGACTTTGTAGCCGAGGTAGACAAATCAAAATTGTTCGCAGAACTTTTTGCGCAAAACGCTTGCATTTTGGCTGAAAATCGTTCAAAATAGAAGCCGGGAGGTGTGAGAATTGACCAACTTTGACTTTCTGAAGGATGACCCGCAATTTTCCGGCTTTGCGGATGCCGCGATCGCTGCGGAGAGGATTCTGCCCATTGATGCGGCCACCGCTGTGCTGGACTGTCGCCGTGCCATGGAATTTGCAGTCAAATGGATGTATTCGGTGGACAGCTCCCTCGTCAAGCCGTGGGATGATAAGCTCATCAGCCTAATGAGCACCGAAGAATTTCACGACATTGTAGACGATGATTTGTGGCGGCGGATGGATTTTATTCGCAAGCGCGGCAATGATGCCGCCCACGGAAGCCGCAGCATCAGACGGGAACAGGCGGAACTTTGCCTCGAAAACCTGTTTCTGTTCCTTGATTTCGTAGCGTACTGCTATGGAACAAGCTATCAGGAAAAGAAATTTGACGCTTCCCTGCTCACACAACAGCCTGCTGCACCCGTTGCACAGCCCGCCCTGCCGGATGTGGATTTGGATGCACTTATCAAAGAAAACGCTGAGCTCAAGGCGCAGCTGACCGCCCGCCGCGAAACGCAGCAGCCCACCTATGTACCCAAGCCGTTGGAACTTTCGGAGTACAAGACCCGAAAACTGTATATTGACTCCATGCTCACTGATGCCGGGTGGGTCGAGGGCAAAAACTGGGTCAACGAGGTCCCTCTGCCCGGGATGCCCAACAAGAGCGGCATTGGCTATGCAGATTATGTCCTGTACGGCGATGATGGCCGTGCGCTGGCTGTGATCGAAGCAAAGCGCACCTGTAAGGATGTTGCAGTAGGCCGTCAGCAGGCAAAGCTGTATGCAGATATTCTCGAAAAGCAGTTTGGCCGCCGCCCGGTGGTATTCCTGACCAACGGTTTCGATACCCGAATCGTGGACAATATCTATCCCGAGCGCAAGGTCGCTTCCATTTACTCCAAGCGCGACCTTGAAAAATGGTTCAATCTGCAAGCAATGCGCACCAGCCTTGCCAATGTGGATGTAAACAAAAACATTGCCGGACGGTACTATCAGGAGGGTGCCATCAAGGCTGTCTGCGACAGTTTTGGCCGCAAGAACCGCCGGAAAGCCCTGCTCGTCATGGCAACCGGCTCCGGCAAGACCCGTACCGTCATTGCACTGGTGGATGTATTATTGCAGCATGGCTGGGTCAAAAACGTGCTGTTTTTGGCCGACCGCAACAGCCTTGTGACCCAGGCAAAGCGCAGCTTTGTCAACCTCCTGCCGGAGCTTTCCGTGACGAACCTCTGCGAGGACAAAGACAACTTTACGGCACACTGCGTGTTCTCGACCTATCAGACCATGATGAACTGCATTGATTCCGTTCACGATGCAGAGGGCAAGTTGTTCACCTGTGGTCATTTCGATTTAATTATCTGCGATGAAGCGCACCGCTCCATCTACAATAAATACCGCGACATCTTCCACTATTTTGATGCGCCGTTGGTTGGCCTGACCGCCACACCCAAGGATGAGATCGACAAAAACACCTACGAGATCTTTGACCTCGAAAACGGTGTGCCCACCTATGGTTATGAGCTGGCGCAGGCCGTCAAGGATGGCTTTCTGGTTGATTTCCTCTCGGTGGAAAGCGAAGTAAAGTTCATGAAGAACGGCATCACCTACGATGAACTTTCGGACGAAGAACGGGAAGCCTACGAAAACACCTTTGAGGATGAAAACGGCAACCTGCCGGCCAGCATTGATGCATCTGCTCTGAACAGCTGGCTGTTCAACAAGGACACCATTCGGCAGGTCTTGAATGTCGTGATGCAGAACGCCTTGAAAATCGACTACGGCAGCAAAATTGGAAAAACGATTATTTTTGCCAAGAGCCACGATCATGCAGAGAAAATCCTCAAAGTGTTCAATCAGGAATATCCGCACCTGAACGGCTACGCTAGGGTGATCGACAATCGGCTTAGTTATGCGCAGAGTGCCATTGACGAATTCTCTGACCCGAAGAAGCTTCCGCAGATTGCAATTTCGGTGGATATGCTGGACACCGGCATCGATGTGCCGGAGGTTCTGAATCTGGTCTTTTTCAAAAAGGTTCTGAGCAAGGCAAAGTTCTGGCAGATGATCGGACGCGGTACCCGCCTGTGTCCGGGGCTTCTGGATGGTGAGGACAAGAAGAAGTTTTACATTTTTGACTTCTGCGGGAATTTTGAGTTCTTCCGCATGAACAAAGGAAACGCTACCCCGAACATGATTGCCGTTCAGGGTGCGATTTTCGGTTTGCAGTTTGAAATCGCGTATAAATTGCAGGATATGCAGTTCCAAACGGAAGAACTGAAAGCGTTCCGGACTTCACTGGTGGAGCACATGGTCAGTCAGGTGCAGAAGCTGAACCGTGACAACTTTGCAGTCAAACAGCATTTGAAGTATGTCGAGTTGTACGCAGACAAGAACAGTTACAATGCGCTGACCTATGCGGATACCCTGATTGCCCGGGAGGAACTTGCGCCCTTGATTGAACCGGAGCCGGATGACCCGAAAGCACTTCGTTTTGATGCATTGCTGTATGGCATCGAATTGGCATATCTTGCCGGAAAGCCCTATACCCGTGGCCGCAGCGAGCTGCTGAAAAAAGCGAAAGCGGTTGCGAGCGTGTCCAATATTCCAGAGATTGATCAAAAACGCGCGTTGCTCGAAAAAATTATCCAGACCGACTATATCAAAACTGCCGATGTGAACGAGTTTGAGCACATCCGAAAAGAACTGCGCGATCTGATCAAGTACATCCCCATCGAGCGGGTACGGTACACCACGGATTTCTCGGACGAAATTCTTTCGACAGAATGGAAGGAGGCCGAGCTGGAAAACGATGATCTGAAAAATTACAAGGCAAAAGCTGAGTACTATGTACGGCAGCATCAGGATAATGCAGCCATTGCCAAACTGAAAGGCAACATCCCGCTCACTGCCGAAGATGTCAAAGAACTCGAAAAAATTCTTTGGAGTGAGGTTGGCACAAAAGAGGACTATGAAGCCGAATATGGCACAAAGCCTTTGGGAGAATTCGTGCGGGAAATCGTTGGTCTTGATATGGCTGCGGCGAAAGCTGCATTTTCGCAATATCTGGATGGTGCTAACCTCGACAGCCGACAGATTTACTTTGTCAACCAGATTGTCGAGTACATCGTACATAATGGCATGATGAAAAACCTCTCCGTTTTGCAGGAGCCGCCTTTTACAGATCAGGGAAGCATCGTAGAGGTCTTTACAGATTTGAGTGTATGGCTTGGTATTCGCAAGACCATTGAACAGGTCAACGCCAACGCAATCGCAGCGTAATAGAATATCTTCTAAAACGGTAAAGTGGATTTTATCCGCTTTGCCGTTTTTCTTTTTGTCTAAAATTGTGAAATTTTCAAAACTGTATTCCAAAACGGTCCTGCGGATTCCTATTAGTGTAGAGGCTTTCAAAATCTTTTGTAAAACGGCTTTCCGCTAGTTCTATAAGTGGATAATGAACAAAATCTATATTCTAAAATTAGGCAGTTCAACAAAATTTGAAAATCTGTATGCCAAACACCCATTTTAGAATGTTATAGGTATAGGAGGTTGTTTGAAAAAGTGAAAATTTTCAGAATTTTCATAAGCCCCCGTTTAAAAACACCCCTTTAAGTTTGTATAAGGTGTGGGAACTACTTTCAAAAGCAGTCTTACTCGCATTTTTGAAAGCCCTCAACTTCTTACAAAACAACATCGTACCTTGACAACAACATGATCGGCTGCAAGCCACTATGCTTTTTCGGAGAAGTGCCGCCACGACAAGAGCGCACCAAGAAGAAGCCATACGCCAGAGGAAATCGGGCAGGAACAGCTTGCGGGCAGACCGACACCGAAGAAGAACCGGGCAAGCTGGCAGAGAGGACTTCGCAAAGTTTTGTCTGTCAGGTTGTTCGGCGCAAGAGTGCAGAGAGCGCAGCTCTTTGCGCAGGTCAAGGACGGCAGTCTTGCCCAGTGGATGTGATGCTATGCGTCATATCCTACTGGGTATTATCTGGCGCATAGCAGGCGGCAGATTTGTAGCTTCGCTGCACCGCGTTGTCCCTACTCCGCGCACGGCGTTCTCTGCGTGACCCCAGAAAGGAGAGATGGTCGCTGAAACTGACCCGACACAATGGCCGCGCCGGAAAGCACGGCACTTATAACCCAAAGCACAATGACCGCAGTTTTGAAATTGCCAACAGTGAGCATATCGACCCGGAACGTGTCCAGCAAAACATCTATTGGGATTGCTACAACGGCATCCGTTCTGCCCTGCAGCCCAAAGATGTGGATAGTCTGGCTGACACCTTTGAAGAAGTCGAAAAGCTCTACTACAAACTCCATTACACCAACTTCACCGAAAAGCAGAATGAGCGCAACGCCAAAATTCGGCACACGGAACGAAACCGCTCAACAGAAGATTTGCTAACCAGCAAAAAGACCTGTCCCGAAGAAAGCATCTATCAGTTGGGAACGCTGGAAAGTCATGCTTCCCCGAAAGAGCTTTTTCAAATCGCCACAGAATTTATGGATGAGTTCCATGAGCGTTTCGGCAAACACGTTCACATTCTGGATTGGGCGTTACATCTGGATGAGGGAACGCCGCACGTCCACGAACGGCATGTGTTCGATTGCGAGAACAAATACGGCGAAACCGCACCCCAGCAAGAAAAGGCGTTGGAAGCACTTGGCTTTGAACTACCAAAGCCGGACAAGCCCCTTGGCCGTTATAACAACCGCAAGATCACATTCGATGCAGCCTGCCGCACGATGCTATTCGAGATTGCCAAACGACACGGTCTGGAACTGGACGAAGTGCCGGAATACGGCGGACGGGCTTATCTGGAAAAGCAGGACTATATCATGGCAAAGCAAAAAGAACAACTTGCTCAACAGGAAAAAGCCGTACAGGAACAGACCGCTCAGCTTGAAAATTTGAAACAAGAGAATGAGAAAGCACATCATCAGCAGGTTCGCCGTACAACTTATCAGTCCCTAACACTTCTGAGCAACGATAAAAAAATTCAAAAGCAGGAAAAACAGTTAAGTGAACTTTCTCAGAAGATTGAAGATACCGAGAACTTGTTGGATGAGATTTCTGCGGTTGCCTACGACAAAGCTGTGGCTGTTGTTTCAGGAAACGCTGTGAACGATGCTTTGAAAGCAAGCACAGAACAGGTCGATATATATTTGGACTGGCTGAAAGAGCCGGGGCGAACGGCAAGCAAGGAAACATTGGACTACACCACATATCAAATCACAACGCTGCGAAAAAATATTATTGCAGCAGTAAACAGGATTACCGCAAGATTGACAACTGTCCTTATAAAGCCGGAAATCAAAAAGCCTGCCATCGAGCAAATCAAAGAAAATACTCGTCCGTCTGTTCTACAAAAGCTGCATCAGAGGCAGGAAGAAATCAATCAGCGTGAGCAGACATGCACCAAACCAAAGAAGCGCAGCCATGGCATGGAACTGTAAAGGAGGCCAACTTTCAAAAACAACAATTTATTTGAAATCGTAAAGCTGAATATTACTGCCCGACAAGCCGCAGAAGCCTATGGTTTTCGTCCAAACCGCAGCAGCATGATTTGCTGTCCATTCCATGCAGACCGCAATCCCAGTATGAAAGTGGATTTTCGGTTTCACTGTTTTGGCTGTGGAGCGGATGGTGATGTAATCGACTTTGTGGCAAAATTATTTCAACTTTCTTTGCGGCAAGCGGTGGAAAAACTGGCCGCAGATTTCGGGCTTTCTGGAACGGATGACTTTTCACGGATACGCTATAAACTTGTGGAAAAGTCATCAAATCCCAAAGAGCAACTCTACAAAATCTTGTGCAGCTATCGTTCTCTGTTAGCAAATTGGCGCATGGCCTATGCACCCAAAAATCCAGAAGCGTCCCTGCATCCTTGTTTTGTAGCAAGTCTACACTATGCAGACCGTGTGCAATATCTGCTGGATATTCTTTTGCAGGGAAGTCCAAATGAAAAGCAACAACTATTGAACGGAAAGGAAGTGACCGCCCTTGGAGAAGCAATCGAACGATGCAAGGAAGCCGAAGAAGCAGCATAGTGCACCTGCCCGAAACTGGGTGGGTGATAACGGAAAAATTATTGAACCATTATTCGCAGATTACTTTTTGAGCCTGCACCCCATGCGCTGCTTTCAAGGCAGGCTGTTCACGGTGGATGGCATGGTGGAGGATGAAGCTCCACTGAAGAAGGAAATCTATGAGCAGATTCGCTATTATGCAACCACCAGCGTAGCACGGCGGATTGAACATATTGTGCAGGCGATTAAGTTGGCCTGTGCATCTGAACCACCGGAGATTCAGACAGACCGCATCCATGTCCGAAACGGTACATATTTTGCAGACGGTCACTTTACCCCTGAAAAAGAATACTGCATGAACCGTCTGCCCATTGTCTATGTGTCGGATGCACCAGCACCAACACGCTGGCTGCAATTCTTGAACGAACTGCTATACGAAGAAGATATTCCGGCCCTACAAGAATACATTGGCTATTGCCTGCTGCCTGTTACCAAAGCGCAGAAAATGCTGCTGATGGTCGGCAAGGGCGGTGAGGGAAAATCCAGAATCGGGCTGATCCTGCGAGAATTGTTCGGCAGCAGTATGTACACAGGCAGTCTGCAAAAAGTGGAAACCAATCGTTTTGCCCGTGCAGACTTGGAGTACAAGCTGCTTTTGGTGGACGATGACATGAAAACTGAGGCTCTGCCGCAGACCAACAACATTAAAACTCTTGTCACGCTGGAAGATAAAATTGACATTGAGCGCAAGGGCCAGCAGAGTGTGCAGGGTACGCTGTATGTTCGGTTTGCCTGCTTCGGGAATGGCAGCTTACACGCACTCTATGACAAGTCCAACGGTTTCTATCGCCGCCAGCTGTTGCTCACCACTAAGGAAAAACCTGTTGGCCGGGTGGATGATCCTTTCCTCATTGACAAGATGCGGGGTGAAAAAGAGGGTATCCTGCTTTGGGCATTGGAGGGGCTGCATCGGCTGATTCAAAACAATTACCAATTTACTATCAGCGAACGCACCGCCGCGAATCTGAAAGAAGCGATGGAGCAGGGCAACAACATTCTGGGCTTTCTCAAATCTGAGGGCTACTTTGAAATTCGGCAGGGGGCCAAGTGCAAATCCACGGATTTCTATAAAGTCTATGAACGCTGGTGTCTGGATAACCTGGAAAAGCCGCTGGCAGCATCAACCTTTATCCACCATCTAAAAGATAATCAGAAAAGTCTGGGCATCGTCTATGATGATAAGTGCATTGGCACAAATCGGGGCTTTCACAATGTAGACGTTGACCTGTTTTTACCCGTTGATGTTCCCAGTCCGTGGGATTAAAAAATAGAATCAACTTGAAAAAGCCCTGCTCAGCCTGCTCACAGTGTGCAATAGGCGCAGGATGAGCAGAGTGAGCAGGTGATTTTGAATTTATATCAAAAATAAAACATGGAGGTTTTGCCTATGAACAAATCTCGGCCTGTTGCGACCGAAACTGTGAAATCTTTGGATTATACGAAAAATATATTGCAGACCATTCCGAATAACGATACAATGGAAGTGGTCACTCAAACCAATGCCGTCAAGTCTCCGACTGACAGCCTGAAAGCCACAACACTGGTGTACACGGTGGAAGAGATCGCGCAGATGCTGTCCATCAGCCTGCGTTCTGCCTACAACCTGTGCAACAGCACTACCGAATTTCGTGTTCTTCGGGTCGGCGGAAGCATCCGCATCCCGAAAGACCGCTTCGATGCGTGGCTCCGGGCAGCTTGAAAAAGGAGATAACGTATGGCATATATTACGAAACGCGGCAGCTCCTATGGTGTCCGCTATACTTACCAAGACGAGCAGGGTAAAAACTGCAACAAATGGGAAAGTTTTTCCACGAAAGAGGAGGCAATAAACCGTAAAAAACAAATCGAACACGAACTTGCAAACGGAATGTTTCTGATTCCGTCCACCATCACCGTCAAAGAGTTTTTGATGGAGTGGCTTCCCAAGCAATGCAACAAGCACAAATGGGCACCCTGCACCTATCAATCCAATCTGGGAACCGTCCAGAATCTTATCATCCCGTACATCGGCGATATGCAGATGCAAAAGCTCAAACCCTACCATCTGGAAGACCTGTATTCTACCCTCAGCAAAACGCCCTGCGGCCAGTATTATGAGGGCAAAAAGCAGGTGCTTTCAGAAAAACAACAGCAGCGGCTTCTCTCCGGCACGACCATCCACGAGGTGCACCGCCTGCTGCGGACAGCGTTCCAGTATGCGGTGGAGTGGGGCATCCTCGCCAAAAGCCCCGTTCCGGTGGACAGCCCCAAGAAATCGATTCAGGAGCGCGCCATCTGGGGCGCGGACGAGATGTGGGCCGCACTTGCCAGCATGGAGGACCCGATTCTGCATCTGGCTGTTCACCTCACACTGGTGGGCGCACTGCGTGAGGGCGAAGTCGCTGGCCTGACTCCGGAAGATCTTGATTTTGAGGGAGCGGACGGCACCGGTACATTCCGCATCAACAAGTGTATGCAGCGCGTCCAGAAGGCATCGCTGGCAAAAACGGGCAAGGACTGCATCTTGCAAGAATTTGAAGATAAGCGTGAAGGCAGCACCACAACGCTGGTGCTCAAAAAGACTAAAACGGCATCTTCCAACCGAACCATTTTCATGACAGCCGTGCTGAAAGAGGAATTGAAGCACTGGCTAAAGCGTCTGGAAATGGACGAAGCCGTTGAGCCGGAACGCTACCGCAACAGTGGGATGCTCCTGCGCCTGCCCAACGGTTTGGCGGTAGAGCCGATCCTCATCCGCAAGAAGTTCATCAAGTGGCAGGACGAACACCCGGAGTTCACCCGTATCGTGTTCCATGGCCTGCGGCATTCCAGTGCCACCTACCAACTGATGATCTCCGGCGGCGATGTGAAAGCGGTACAGGGCACAACGGGCCATGCCAGCGCCAATTTGCTGGTCAACACTTATGCACACATCCAGCAGGATTCCCGTAAAAAGCTGGGTAAAAAGTTCGAGGAAGGCTTCTACAAGTCGGGAACAACACCTGTGCAGGCTGCCCCGGTTGAAGCAGAGCCGACCATCTCCGTGTCGGCACTGTTGGAGCTTCTGAAGGACGCAGACCCTGCCGTAAAAGCGCAGCTCCGCCTGGCTCTGCTGACCTGAATTGCAAAAAATAGCACGAATTGCAGAGTAATTCACAGACTTACTCCATCTGACACGAAAAATACGGACCGTGCAAAAACCGTGCAGAGACCGTGCAAATGGCGTATAAAAAGAAAATCCAACGAGGAATCTTACGATTCTTCGTGGGATTTTGGTGCGCTCGAGGGAACTCGAAT
>OHSO01000885.1_pt1 | contig 14884 bp, 15 predicted proteins | sample 1578651 | NCBI WGS metagenome assembly OHSO01 (sample SAMEA3879524, study PRJEB24766) | human gut metagenome | biome: human-associated habitat; feature: feces | place: USA | collected 1985/1987 | reverse complement strand
CCCACATACGATAGAGGTACATATAGGAAGAATCAGGGAGCGTTTTAAGGAAAATCCGGATTTCGAAATTGTAACAATGCGTGGTCTGGGATACAAGGTGGTGAAAAAATAATGGAGTATAAAAAGAAAAAAGAATTGCGTATCCGCTCGTGTCTGACCGGTGCAATCTGGCTGGCACTTGCATTTTCTATGCTGATATCAGCCCTGTTATTTGCGTTTTTGAATCATTTTTTGGATTTGCCCGGGAAAATACCGGGCCTTGGCTGGCTTTTGATTTTTAATACATTGATAGCAGGACTTATTACATCATTTATCAATGCAAGGCTGCTGGAGCCGATTACCAGGCTCAGTAAAGCAATGAAAGCAGTTTCCCAGGGAGATTTTGAACAGCATCTGGAAACAAACAGTCGCATAGCCGAGATTGGAGAATCCTATCAGAGCTTTAATGTCATGACAAAAGAGCTTCGTGCAACAGAGATGTTGCAAATGGATTTTGTATCCAATGTTTCCCATGAATTCAAGATACCAATCAATGCATTGAAGGCTATACGATGCTGCTCCAGGGAGATGAGCTGTCACAGGAGCAGGAGGGGTATGTAGAAAAAATCCTGTTTAATACTCAAAGGCTTTCAGGCCTTGTTGGAAATATTTTATTGTTATCAAGGCTGGAAAATCAGAATATTCCAATGAAAAAAACCAAATATCGTCTGGATGAACAAATCCGTCAGGCATTTCTTGCATTGGAAGACAAATGGACTGAAAAAGGAATTGGCTTTCAGGTGGAGATGGAGGAGGTCAGATATGTTGGAAATGAAGGGCTTTTTATGCATATCTGGATGAATCTTTTGGATAATGCAATCAAGTTTAGTCCACAAAATGGGACAATCACCATGTTTCTAAGGCATGAAAATGATTCTGTGCAGTTTATTCTGGAAGACGAGGGACCGGGAATCGCGGATGATGCAAAAGCCAGAATATTTGATAAGTTTTATCAGGTGGATGGTTCCCATAAAGCCGAGGGAAACGGCCTTGGTCTGGCACTTGTGAAAAGAATTGTAGACATCGCCGGTGGAACAATCAAAGCTGAAAACCGGGAATACGGAGGATGCAGATTTGTAGTAGAACTGCCAATAAAGAATTATAATGAGTAGCTATTTAGAACATGATAGTTACAATAATAAAATAATAAGATAAAAAGATAGGAGAATTTACATGACATTTTATCAGGAACTGCAGTTAAATCAGGCCGGCTCTAAAAGCCTGCTGAAAAATAGTAAAACAATGAAAGAAAAACTATACCATGCGTTTGTATATATGGTGAAGATAGCTGTGACAATGGTTTTTTGCTTTGCCTTTGTTACTGCCTCAAGCATCATATTGGGAAAGGATAACAGCATTGTGGGAGTAGTGGTCTTATTATGCGTTATGGTATTTCGAAACGCTGATCTGGGAATCCATACAGGACACTCTACATGGCTTTTGGCATTGTTCTTTGTAATTATGACAGTATGCCCACATCTGGCGAATCAGCTTTCACCGCTTCCGGCGCTGCTTATAAACATTGCAGCTCTTGCAGTGCTGATTCTGTTCGGATGCCATAATCCATTTATGTTTAATCAATCCACACTGGTTCTTGGCTATTTATTGTTATATGGATATGATGTGTCAGGAAAAAGCTATATGCTTCGAATAGCAGGGATGGCCGCAGGAGCTGCCATCACATGCCTGGTATTTTACAGAAATCATAAAAACAGAGACTATAAAAGAAATATGAAAGCTGTAATTGAGGAGTTTGACCTTTCTTCATCACGTACAAAATGGCAGCTGTGCCAGATACTATGCGTACCGTTAGTTCTATGTATTGCACAGCTTTGCAATATGCCGCGTGCAATGTGGGCAGGTATTGCAGCCATGTCTGCCATCCTGCCGTTTATGGAGGATATGCAGTACAGAGTCAAAAAAAGGATTGTCGGTAATATCGCAGGTGTTATATGCTTCACGGCATTATATTTTCTGCTTCCACCATCAATCTATGCGTACATAGGAATCATAGGTGGAATCGGCGTGGGATTATCGGCACAATACGGCTGGCAGGCTGTTTTTAATACATTTGGTGCTCTGGCTATAGCTGCAGAGAGCTATGGGTTAAAGGGAGCAGTCAGCCTCAGGGTGATTCAGAATGTGTTTGGAGTCGTTTTTGCGTTGGTATTTTGTGCTGTATTTTACAGATTTATGTCAGGGAAAGCGCCGGTGAAAGAGAAAGCTGTATAATACAAGTGGAAACGTGTAATCAGTCATGAGGAATTGTATTCTTCAGATGAAACAGCCACAAAATCCAAAGTGAAGGAAAAGGTTATAACAAATATGAGTCAGATAATATTGGCGTCGGCATCACCGCGCCGAAAGGAATTATTAGAGCAGATTGGGGCAGAGTTTGTTGTCTGTCCTGCAAAGGGAGAAGAGATAATCACAGAGGAGGAGCCATCTGCGGTTGTCATGGAACTATCCCGTCAAAAGGCAGAGGAGGTAGCGTCAGGTGTGCTTACCTACAATGAACAGCATGCAGAGCTTGTGACACCGCAGGATATTCTTGTAATCGGAGCGGATACGGTAGTGGCTTATGAGAATCAGATTCTTGGAAAGCCGAAGGACGAAGAAGATGCCAGGCGTATGCTTTCGATGCTTTCGGGAAAAACGAACAGTGTCTATACAGGGGTAACGTTTGTTTTTATTGACAAAGCCGGAAGAACCGGAGAACACTGCTTTTATGAGAAGACGGATGTCAGCATGTATACACTGACGGAAGATGAAATTGACCGCTATATTTCAAGCGGGGATCCGATGGATAAAGCAGGAAGCTACGGGATACAGGGACGCTTTGCCATCCACATTAAGGGAATACATGGTGATTACAATAATGTGGTAGGGCTTCCGGTAGCGCGCCTGTATCAGGAGCTTAGAAAGCTTGGAGTTGATGTTTAGCGAAGTCTTTTTTTAATAGCCGGTCCGATAAGCATGGCAATTATCATTTTTATCAGGTCGCCCGGGATAAATGGGAACACACATATTGAGAGCGCACCGCTGACTGTGCTTTTTGCCTCAAAGCAGAACCATGCTGTACCGAGCACATAGCATATGATAGTTCCGACAATCATACCAATGAGCTGGAGCCAAGGCTGGTGGAAATGATCGATTACAAGTCCTGCAATAATTGCCATGGCAATAAAACCGATGATGTATCCGCCTGTAGGGCCGGCAAGCTTAGCTGGGCCACCGGTGAAGCCTGAAAATACAGGGATTCCGACAAGTCCGATAAGCAGGTAAATGAGGTAGCTTATAGTTCCACGTTTCCATCCGAGCAGATATAATGAAATATATATGGCCAGGTTTGTCAGTGAAATCGGTACCGGCCCAATCGGGATAGATAATGGTGCAAGAATACATGTGACAGCTGTCATGAGCGCTGTTACCGTTATGGCATAGGTCGTTCCATGCTTGTAGTCTATAGTTTCTGTCTGGTTCATGATAAAATCTCCTTTTTGTAAATTTCATAGTAATTTTTGTACGGTTAACACATTAACATGAAAAGATGTCGATTGTCAACCGAAACTGCAATAAAGGTTTACAATTATCGGGGAGTAATGAAAAAAAATACTAACATCGGTATATACGTACGCTATTCGGAAAACATGGATACTTGGAAAATGTCTGAAAATGTCTGAAAATCATTAAAAACAATCGACATTACAGCCAATAAACGCTATAATAGATACATTAAGATAAATGTACTGGGACTTGTATTATCCACAGCCGTCACGCGGTACGGCTGTCGCGGATAGCGTCAGGCCCCGGGAAGGGGAATTATATGCAGGATAAAAAGCAAAAAAAGGCAAAAATACAGGTTATATTTCTAATTCTTATTTCCACGCTTGTTATTTTAGCGGATTTTTATGCGATAATTAATTATCCAAAGGAATACATGCTCATTGCAGCAATCACAGTTATCTTTATGATTTGCCTGTGGGGAGTGATAAGCGGATTTTTCTCACTGAGTGCTCTAAAGGAGGACAGGAGGGAGGAACAGTATGACAGTATTTTTAAGTCGGAAAAGGCATCTTACCTCATGCTTAGAAAGTATTTTGATGAGATAGAGGGAAAGATTGAGATACTGCAGAAGGAGTCAAAGATTCCGACTGAGGATATCATCAATGCACAGAAGGGAATCGCAAAGGTTGTTATCAACAGGAATAAGGAAAATGCTGATGCGATTATGAACTCTAATGAACAGCTTATGGAGACTTTTGAGCATCTTGAGAATAAGCTCAAGGAGAGCAATGATTTCATTATTGAGAGCCAGAAAAATGTGATTTATGACAACCTCAAGGACATTATGGAAAAGCAGCAGGTTCTGTCTGACAGCATAAAGGATATGGAAATCCGTCTGAGTCAGGCAATCACAGCAAATCCTATTCAGTTTACAGCAAATGTTGAGATGCCTAAGCAAACGACCGACGCACCACAATCAGCACCGGCCATGGAGGCGATACCTGAACCTGTCGTAGAGGAAGCCGCGATAGCTGAGCCGGAGCCTGTTGCGGTAATCGAGCCGGAGCCGGTAGTTGAGACACCACATGTACCTGAACCGGAACATGTAAGTGAGGCACCACATATACCTGAACCGGAACCTGTAGTAGAGCCAGGCCCTGCTGCAGAAGAATCTGTTGCAGATACGACAAACAGCGACCCGAACCGTCAGCTGAGTGCAGATGAAATAGCAGCACTTTTTGCAAGTGCAAACGCAGGTGCGACAGAACCTGAATCAGAGCCGGCAGAGGAAGTGATTACGGAACCGGTCACAGAGGCACCTCAGGCACCTGAGCCGGAGCCTGTAAGTGAACCGGAACCTGCAAAGTCTCCGGTTGTAGATTTGAATAACACAAATCGTAATCTGACACCGGATGAGATAGCAGCTTTATTTAGCAGTATGTAGTATTTTGGTAACTATTCAGTAAAGAAATATGCGGTATTGCATATTTCGTAAAAAATGAAGAAATAATATTTTGTAATTATCTCACAAATATGTTAAAGTGTGCATGTTATAAAAATATGCACACTTTATTTTTTTGAAAGGAAATATAAAAAATATATGGAAACAATCAGATTTGACGAATTAGAACTAAACCCTAAGATTTTGCGAGGCATCAAGGATATGGGCTTTGAGGAGGCAACTCCAATACAGGCTCAGGGAATCCCGGCAGTGCTTTCGGGCAGGGATGTAATCGGACAGGCGCAGACCGGAACAGGAAAGACAGCAGCCTTTGGTATTCCGGTGCTTGAGAGCGTTGATGCATCAAGTCACAAGACACAGGTTATCATCCTCTCTCCTACAAGGGAGCTTGCCATCCAGGTGGCAGATGAAATCAGGAAGCTTGCAAAATATATGCATGGTGTGAAGGTACTTCCGGTATACGGAGGACAGGATATCAGCCGCCAGATTAAGGCACTTAAGGGCGGTGTGCAGATTATTATCGGAACCCCGGGGCGTCTTATGGATCATCTCAGGAGAAAGACAATCAGGCCTGACCATGTAAAGACAATAGTGCTCGACGAGGCAGACGAGATGCTCAACATGGGCTTTAGGGAGGACATCGAGACAGTGCTCGAATACCTGCCACAGGAGCATCAGACAGTACTCTTCTCGGCAACAATGCCAAAGCCTATTTTGGAAATTACAAGAAAATATCAGCATGATGCCATCAACATCAAGATTGTGAAAAAAGAGCTGACAGTCGCAAATATCGACCAGTATTACTATGATGTGAAGCGCAAGGACAAGATAGATGTACTCACAAGACTGTTGGATTACTATAATCCAAAGCTCTCACTTGTATTCTGCAACACCAAGAAGATGGTCGATGAGCTGGCATATGAGCTTTGCGGGCGCGGCTACAGTGCAGAGGGACTTCATGGCGATATGAAGCAGGTGCAGAGAGATCGTGTCATGAAGAACTTCAGAAACGGAAAGACAGATATTCTTATTGCCACTGATGTCGCAGCGCGCGGAATTGATGTGGATGATGTGGAGGCTGTTTTTAATTATGATCTGCCTCAGGATGACGAGTATTATGTACATAGAATCGGCCGTACAGGAAGAGCAGGCCGCTGTGGAAAGGCATTCTCCTTTGTAAAGGGCAAGGAGGTATATAAGCTCAAGGACATACAGCGCTACTGCAAGACAAAAATCTATGCACAGCCAATTCCATCATCTGATGATGTTGCCAAAATCAGGGCAGAAAAGATTATGGACCAGATTTCCACCATTATAGATGAGGAAAATCTCACAAGTGTCATTGATATTATAGAGAATCAGATAAATGAGTCAGATTACACAGCAATGGATATAGCGGCGGCATTTTTATACCAGGCTATGGGTGCTTCAGAGATATCCACAGCTGAATCAAAGGACGACTATGATTTCCACAATACAGGAGCAGAGGATGGCATGGTACGTCTGTTTATCAACGTAGGAAAGAAGGACAAGATAAAGCCGGGTGACATTTTAGGTGCCATTGCAGGCGAGTCAGGCATGCCTGGCAGGCTTGTCGGTGCAATCGACATGTACGATAAGTATACATTTGTTGAGGTACCGGCTGAGTATGGCAAGGAAGTGCTTAATGCCATGAAGAATGCGAAGATAAAGGGCCGCTCTGTGAACATGGAGCCTGCAAATTCACGATAGCAAAGTCAGGCTTTTCTGATAACGCATCAGCTTTTCTTGTTCTCAGTGGTTCTGAATAGTTACGATGGTTGTATAAAAAATACCGGGACACAAAAAGTGTTGCCCGGTATTTTTGATTACTTGTCGTCATCGATTCCCCAATGCTCTTTCATGTAATCCTTTCCCATTCCTCCGCCGATATCATTTTGATTTCTGCGAAGATAATTTACAAATATTCCACCAACAACTGCAAAAATGATAAGTGCTGCAAGTACTACCATATGGTCTCCCTTCTGAAACATCTGTCAGTTTCAAAAAAAGCTGTAATTATTTGTTCGAAAATAAACGAAAAACAATTGGTTGCCATCATTATAGCAGAATTGTCAGATAAGTCAATACACAAATCAGCTATTGTTTACACTAAAGCGTAACTAACCTGCGTTGCTGATTATACTGTTAGTTGTGAACAGTAACGTGGCCGTGGCTAGTCACACTGTTAGTTGTGAACAGTAACCGACCGGCAGCGAAATCACGCGTCAGCCAGCATCAGCACATGCTTCACAATTGATTTGATTATATTAACCGCAGTCTCCATACCCTCCACTGATATGTGCTCAAATGGGCCGTGGAAGCCGTAGCCGCCGGTACCGAGGTTTGGACAAGGAAGTCCCATGAAGGATAAACGTGCGCCGTCTGTACCGCCGCGAACCGGGCGTGATAGCGGCTCTAGACCGTTTTCCTCTATAGCAGCCTTAGCCAGGTCGATAATGTACATGTTGTCCATTATGATTGAAAGCATATTCTCGTAAGAGTGGGTGATAGTCAAAGAAACAGTGCCCTCACCATATTTTTTGTTCATCTCTATCTCAAGAGAGCGGAGAGTATCAAGTCTTTTAGCAAAAAGCGCCTTGTCGTGGTCGCGCACAATATATGACAGATGGGCTGATGCTACATCACCGCTCATATCACACAGATGGTAAAAGCCCTCTCTGTCCTCAGTTGTGGCAGGAGTCTCGTTTGCAGGCAGCGCTGCGGCAATCTCGCAGCCAACCAAAGCAGCATTGACCATAATGTCCTTTGCCTCGCCCGGATGCACGTTGACGCCCTTTATGGTAAATTCAGCGCTTGCGGCATTAAAGTTTTCATAGGCCACCTCGCCCTCGTAATCACCATCCACGGTGTAGGCGAAATCTGCCTCGAAATAGTCCAGATCAAACAAATCCGCACCCTTTCCGACCTCCTCATCGGGGGTAAATCCAACCCAGATATCGCCGTGAGGAGTGCCCTCTGCGATAATCTGCTCTAAGGCGGTCATAATCTCAGCCACACCGGCCTTGTCATCGGCACCAAGCAGGGTAGTGCCATCTGTGGTAATGAGAGTGCGTCCGGTGAGGGCTTTAAGCTCAGGAAAATCGCTTACTCTCAGGTATTCGCCACTGCCTCTAAGCAGCACATCGCTTCCGTCATAGTGATGCAGCAGCTGTGGCTTGACATTTTCCCCGGAAAAATCAGGTGCAGTATCCATATGTGCAATAAATCCGACCGCTTTTTTGTGCTCCATGCCGGCAGTGGCAGGCAGCAGACCATACACGTAACAATGGTCAGTGAGCACAACCTTGGATAAGCCAAGCTCCTTAAGCTCTGACTCAAGCTCTCTTGCGAGTGCAAATTCCCTGTCACTGCTTGGTATTTTATCACTTGCTTCATCAGATGTGGTGTGATAGCCCACATATTTTAATAATCTTTCTTCTACTTTCATTATCAGTAAATCCTTTCTGAGAGACTTTGGATGGGAAATCTGGAATAAAAAGTCTCTGTATATAGAAAATAATATAGCTTAAAACGGTGTAAAATCAACTGTTTTACAAAAAATCTAAAAAAAAATTTAAAAAAATTAAAAAAAGTGCTTGCATTTTGTAAAAGGATGTAGTATTATAAACAAGTCGCAAGAAACGGCAACAAAATAAAAGAAATAAAGCGTTAAGGCCAATTGGTCAAGAGGTTAAGACGCCGCCCTCTCACGGCGGAATCAGGGGTTCGATTCCCCTATTGGCTACTAAGAAGCTTGCATGAATATCATGCAGGCTTTTTTTGTACCTGCGTTTAAAGCAAGCTTAATTATATCTTAATTAAATATGCATTGACAGTATTTATATCATAATGATAACATTACTAAGGTGCTGAAGTACATGCAGTGCATAAAATTTAATTAAGAAGGGAAAAGCTATGTTAATCAGAGTGCTTGGAGGATTCCTTATGGCTCTTGCGGACAGTGTTCCGGGAGTATCAGGCGGTACAATCGCATTCCTTATGGGAATCTATGATGAGTTTATTGGCTCACTCAACAACATTGTTTCAAAGGACAAGGAAAAGAGAAAGGCAGCTGTGCTGTTTCTTGTTAAGCTGGGTTCAGGGTGGATAATAGGTATGGCAATGGCATCTATTATTATCAACCAGATTTTTGAGAAGCATATATATAATATCAGTTCACTGTTTATAGGATTTGTGCTTTTTGCAATGCCTATAATCATTATGGAAGAAAAAGAATCCATTGTGGGCAGATACTATAATATAGTATTCAGTTTAATCGGAGCGGCAGTAGTAGTTGCTGTTGCATATTTCTCGGTGCATGGCGTGCTGGGTAACGGAATAGATCTTGCCTGGGGACATTTTGGATTGGGAGTAGGCATATATCTGTTTGTTACGGCAATGTTTGCAATATCAGCAATGGTACTGCCGGGAATATCGGGCTCAACACTGCTTCTGGTGTTTGGTCTGTATCAGGCGGTTATAGGCGCGGTTTCTTCGTTTTTTAAACTTGACTTCACATATCTTCCGGCACTTATAATATTCGGATGCGGAGTTATAGCAGGTGTCCTTACTGTGGTTAAGGTGTTAAGTTATGGACTTAAAAAGAAGAGAAGTGCAATGATGTACTTTATCCTTGGAATGATGATTGGCTCGTTCTATGCGATAGCTATCGGACCTGCTTCACTTAAGGATAATCCGCAGCCGCCAATGACATTGGAAACATTCAATGTATGGTTCTTTCTTATCGGAGGAGTTGTAATATTCGGTCTGCAGTTTCTTAAGGCAATGGTGGATAAACGCGATGCTGCAAAAAAGTAGTTGCATTTTATGGTAATATGAGTTAGTATAGTAGAGTAGGTTAAGGAGTGGGCGCAAGTCCACTCCTTCATTTTTGAGATGATGAAAGGAACTGTGTATGTCAAAAAGAGAAACATATGAGAAGAAGACGGAAGAACTCATAACCCCGCTTATAGATGCGGAAGGCTTTGAGCTTGTTGATGTTGAGTATGTCAAAGAAGGTGCTGACTGGTATCTCAGAGTGTATATTGATAAGGATGGCGGCATTACGGTTAATGACTGTGAGAAGATAAGCCGTGCGTTTAATGAGATACTTGACAGGGAAGACTATATTGACGATGCTTATATCTTCGAGGTAAGTTCGCCGGGACTTCTCAGACCGCTTAAGAAGGATAAGGATTATCAGAGAAATCTTGGTAAGCTCCTCGAAGTAAAATTGTTTGCCCCGCTTAACGGAGTTAAGGAATTTGAGGCGGAACTTAAGAGCTATGATAAGGAAAGTGCTACGCTTGTCATGGATGACGACACAGAGGTAACTGTAAAGAGGTCTGAGATATCACTTATAAGACCTGCAATAGAATTTTAATAGTACAGATTAATCAGATTGAGGAGGAAACAGTAAAATGAACAAAGAATTAATTGGAGCACTTGATGCTTTGGAGAAGGAGAAAGGAATCAGCAAGGATATACTTATAGAGGCTATCGAGAATTCTCTTATAACAGGATGCAAGCAGCATTTTGGCATAACAAAGGATGATGGCATTGTTGTAAGAATTGACCGTAACACAGGAGATTTCCGTGTATTTATTACTAAGAGAGTAGTTGAGCATGTTGAGGATCCTGTTGAGCAGATTTCACTTGAAGATGCAGTTAAGATTAATTCAAAGGCACAGATCGGTAACGGAATTAATGTAGAGATTAAGTCGGAGGACTTCAGCAGAATAGCAGCCCAGAAGGCTAAGGGAATTATTCTTCAGAGAATCAGGGAAGAGGAGAGAAAGTCAGTATATTCTGAGTACGCAATGAAAGAAAAGGATATCGTAACAGGTATCGTACAGCGTATCAACGGAGATAAGATAAGTATTAATCTTGGTAAGATGGATGCAGTACTTCTTCCTAAGGAGCAGGTCAAGGGTGAGGTATTCGTACCGACAGAGAGAATCAAGCTTTATGTTGTAAGTGTTACTGACACTGCCAAGGGAGTAATCGTTAAGGTGTCGAGAAGTCATCCGGATCTTGTTAAGAGACTGTTTGAGTCAGAGGTTACAGAAGTTAAGGATGGAACTGTTGAGATTAAGGGAATTGCAAGAGAGGCAGGATCAAGAACTAAGATGGCTGTGTGGTCTAACAATCCTGACGTTGATCCTGTAGGAGCATGTGTAGGCCTTAACGGTGCACGTGTTAATGCGATTGTCAATGAACTCCGTGGTGAGAAGATTGATATTATCAACTGGAGTGAGAATCCTGCAATTCTCATTGAGAATGCACTCAGCCCTGCAAAGGTAGTATCCGTTATAGCCGATGACGAAGAGAAGACGGCACAGGTCGTAGTCCCTGATTACCAGCTTTCACTTGCAATCGGTAAGGAAGGGCAGAATGCAAGGCTTGCAGCAAGACTTACAGGTTTCAAGATTGATATCAAGAGTGAATCACAGGCAAGAGAAGCCGGAGAATATGAAGGCTACAACGAAGAGTCATATGATGATGACGCTGAATATTCAGAGAATATGAATGATGCACTTCCGGACGAAGACATCCAGGATGGAGATGTTGAGGAAGAAGCAGGTAACGAAGAACTGGAATAAAAATAGGAGTGAGAGTTTGAGCACAGTAAAGAAGATACCGCAAAGACAGTGCGTAGGCTGTCAGCAGATGAAGAGCAAAAAAGAAATGATGCGTGTCATTAAGACTGCGGAAGGCGATATTGTCTTAGATGTAACCGGTAGAAAAAATGGGAGAGGTGCTTATCTTTGCAAACAGGAAGAATGCTTAAAGATGGCTATGAAGAACAAAGGATTGGAGCGCTCTTTCAAAATGACTATTCCAAAGGAAGTATATGAGAATCTTCAGAAGGAGTTGGCTGAGATTGAGAACAGATAAGATTTTATCAATGCTTGGACTTGCCAAGAAGGCCGGGAAACTGGCCGGTGGCGAATTCTCGGTTGAAAAGGCAGTTAAGAGTGGCAGAGCGGCAGTCGTTATTGTTGCGGCAGATGCATCACAAAATACACACAAATTATTCATAAACATGTGTACATTCTATCAGGTACCGTGCTATTTATACAGCAGTAAGGAAGAACTCGGGCATGCGCTTGGAAGAGATATTCAGGCTTCGGTTGCGGTTCTTGATGATGGATTTGCAGATGCAATAGAGAAGAGACTTTTGCAGGCAGGCGTTGAGCAGTCTGTTGCGGAGTACGAAGAATTTGAAGATGATGACACGGATGAATTTGATAGAATGTGAGGAAGGTGATTTTTATTTATGAGAATTCATGAATTAGCTAAAGAAATTAATGTCCAGAGCAGTGATATTATAGATGCACTTAAGGGCATTGACAAGGATAAGGATTATAAGCCGGCAAGCGGGATTAAGGATGATGATATTCCTAAGGTAAAGGCGAGCCTTGCAAAGTCAGGCAAGTATGTTCAGGCAGGAGCAACAAAGAATGGTAATGCACCGCATGCACCTGCTAATGCATCACAGCAGACTAAGAGCGCCCAGCCTGCACAGGCAAGAACTGAGCAGACTGCACAGCCTAAGACACAGAATCAGCAACAGTCAGCAAGACCACAGAATCAGAACGGTCAGGGACAGAATCAGGACGGAGAGAAGAAGTCACGTATAACACAGGTATATAATCCGCAGAACAGCACAAGAAATCGTGACGGACAGGGCGGCTACAACAGAGATAACAGAGACCGTAACGGACAGGGCGGCTACAACAGGGATAACCGTGACAACCGTAACGGACAGGGCGGCTATAACAGAGATAACAGAGGCGGCGGTCAGGGAAACTTCAACCGTGATAACAGAGGCGGACAGGGCGCAAGAAGAGATGACCGCAGACGTGATACTATCCAGGAAGATTTTACATTTGAGCAGAAGCCGGATAGCAGAAGACCGGACAGCCGTAAGAATGATCGCAATAATGACCGTAAGAATCAAAGAGACAGAGATTCAAAAGAGAATCTTAAGTTCGCTAACCAGAAGAAGAATACTCCTGCAAAGCCTGTAGAGAAGGAAGAGACAATTAAAAACCTCATTCTTCCTGATACACTGACAATCAAGGAACTTGCAGATAAGATGAAAGTTCAGCCGGCAGCTGTTGTTAAGAAGCTGTTTCTTCAGGGAAAGGTAGTTACTATCAATCAGGAGATTGATTACGATACAGCAGAGGAGATTGCACTTGAGTTCAACTGCATCTGTGACCATGAAGTGAAGGTTGATGTTATAGCAGAGCTTCTTAAGGAAGATGAAGAAGATCCTGCAACACTTGTTACAAGACCACCTGTAGTCTGCGTAATGGGTCATGTTGACCATGGTAAGACTTCTCTTCTTGATGCAATCCGTTCAACTAATGTTACAGCCAAGGAGTCCGGCGGCATCACACAGAAGATTGGTGCTTATACAGTAGAGATTAACGGACAGAAGATTACATTCCTTGATACTCCGGGACACGAAGCATTTACAGCAATGCGTATGCGCGGTGCACAGTCAACTGATATTGCAATCCTTGTTGTTGCGGCAGATGACGGTGTAATGCCACAGACAGTAGAAGCTATCAACCATGCCAAGGCAGCAGGAATTGATATAATTGTTGCAATTAATAAGATTGATAAGCCTAATGCCAATATTGAAAGAGTTAAGCAGGAACTTACAGAATATGAACTTATCGCAGAAGACTGGGGTGGTTCAACTACATTTGTTCCAGTATCAGCTCACACTAAGGAAGGTATTGACGAACTTCTTGAGATGATTCTTCTTACAGCAGAGGTTAATGAGTTAAAGGCTAACCCTAACCGTAAGGCAAGAGGTATCGTAATTGAAGCGGAGCTTGATAAAGGACGTGGTCCAGTTGCGACTATCCTTGTACAGAAGGGTACATTAAGAGTTGGTGATGCAGTTGCTGCAGGTTCTTGTTATGGTAAGATAAGAGCTATGATTGATGATACTGGAAGAAGAGTTAAGGAAGCTACTCCATCTATGCCTGTAGAGATTCTCGGTCTTAATGATGTTCCTAATGCTGGTGAAATTATTATGGCTACAGAGAGTGAGAAGGAAGCAAGAAATATTGCTGATACATTTATTGCAGAAGGCAAGAAGAAGCTTCTTGATGATACTAAGCATAAAGTATCACTTGATGCATTGTTCGAGCAGATTCAGGCTGGTAATATGAAGGAACTCGACCTTATTATCAAGGCTGATGTACAGGGTTCAGTCGAGGCTGTTAAGCAGAGTCTTGTTAAGCTTTCTAATGAAGAAGTTATCGTTAAGGTTATCCATGGCGGCGTTGGTAATATTAATGAGTCAGACGTTGTGTTAGCTTCTGCTTCTAATGCTATTATCATCGGCTTTAATGTTAAGCCTGATAATCAGGCGAGAATAGTTGCTGAGAGAGAAAAGGTTGATTTAAGACTTTACAGTGTAATCTACAATGCAATTGAAGATGTTGAGGCAGCTCTTAAGGGTATGCTTGAGCCTATATATGAGGAAAAGATTATCGGTCATGCTGAGATAAGACAGATATTCAAGGCTTCTGGTGTTGGTAATATTGCCGGTGCTATCGTTACAGAGGGTAGAATTACTAAGGATTCAATTGTAAGAATTACAAGAGATAAAGAGCAGATATACGAAGGTCCTATCGCTACACTTAAGCATTTCAAGGATGATGTTAAGGAAGTTAAGGGCGGTTCTGAATGTGGTATGGTATTTGAGAACTTTGGCCAGATTCAGGAAGGCGATCTTGTAGAAGCTCATATAATGGTAGAAGTACCTAGATAGAGTTATCCGATAGTCCAGAAAATTGAATTTTCTGGACTATATGGTTTTGACAGTGA
>OHSO01000884.1_pt1 | contig 14891 bp, 9 predicted proteins | sample 1578651 | NCBI WGS metagenome assembly OHSO01 (sample SAMEA3879524, study PRJEB24766) | human gut metagenome | biome: human-associated habitat; feature: feces | place: USA | collected 1985/1987 | reverse complement strand
CCCCAGCCCAGGGTTGCGGGCGAAGCACGCTACCCTGGGTAAGCACCCCCACTAACCTTGCTACTCTGTAAGAGTTGCGTTTAGCCGTAGGCGTTATTCTCAATCTTATGGTTTTCCATCAATCCATCCCTACCCATTATTCTGGTGCGGGTAACGCCTTCGGCTAAACGCAACTCCTACAGAGTTGCCAAGGGTGCGTACCATCCACCAGCAGGTCCCATCCCAACTTTTCCCAAGAGGAAGGAGCACCACACAACATCTTCAAACTCAGCAAGAAGAAACTCCCTTCCCTTGGGGAGGGCATGGGGAGGGGCTTTAGAAAGGCATGGGGAGGAGCCTCCAATAATCAGCTGTTTTTGTACCGGCGAAAGCCGGACTTTTTGAACGGCCGGAGGCCGCTTTTTGAACCGTCACGGTGGATGGCGTCATGCACCGCATGACGGTGGGGATGGTGGAGACGGCAGGGAGGAAAACTCGTTTTCCGACAGTCGGCACCACCATCCACGCAAAGGCGAAGCCGCCATCCGCCACACGGATTTTTGTATTTATTTCATCACCCTCACAGACGCAACACACAGTGGAGAGAACACGTAATAGCCCCACCTCAAGCAGCAGCAACTCTGACGGAGTTGCGTTTCCCCAGCCCAGGGTTGCGGGCGTAGCCCGCTACCCTGGGTAGACAACCCACCAGCCTGGCAACTCTGTAGGAGTTGCGCTTAGCCGTAGGCGTTATAAACCAGGGGGGCTTCCCTTTTCCTTGAATATGTCATCAATAAAAGAAACAAAAAGGTTTGCACCTTTTCAGGGCTTTGCCCTATGCGTCAGTGTATGTCGGGCAATATCTCGAGAGCGAGCTCTCGGATATTCTCCGCCATACCCCGCCGCGCCTGCCTGATGGCAGGCTGAAAAGGGGCAAATACAAAAAGTCCGCCGTTGGCGGTAAAAAAAGTCCGGCTTCGCCGGTACAAAAAATGGTTACCTCATAAATAACATATTATTGGTTTATACAACCTACAATCATTAACCCGCTGCTGCCCAAGTGATGGAAAGGGGAATACACCGCTATCTCCTCAAACACAGCAAGCTGGAACTCTCGCCCATTGGGGATGGCTGGGGATGGGCTTTCAATGGAATGTTTTTTTACCGCCAACGGCGGACTTTTTGAACGGCCAAGGGCCGCTTTTTTTACCGTTGTGGCTGCTGGCGTCATGCCGCGCATGACGGTGGTGATGGTGGGGACGACAAGGAGGAAAACTCGTTTTCCGACGGGCGTTACCACCAGCGCCACCAAGGCGAAGCCGCCAGCAGATGCTACGGCTTTTTGTGTTTTGTCGTTACCTTATATAATATTAGGGATTGTGGAATTTGCAGTTGGCCTGCTGATTTATCTGCTGCGGTAACGCCTACGGCTAATCGCAACTCCTACAGAGTTGCCAAGGGTGCGTACCGTCAACGGCGTATATTGCTTGGTAATTACGATTGGCTTGAAACACGCCAATGAACCCTATTCCGTCCTTCTTCAAGGGAATAGGGGGGAGAGTAAAATCATTGGTATATAATTGGTTTGCGCTCTCTCCCCTTGGGGAGAGCTGGAGAGGGGCTTTTGAAGAGCTGGAGAGGGGCTTTCGTGCTTATGGTTACAACCTATACAATAATCTCCCTGTACACCTCCAACATCGCGGTGCCCATGACCTCGACCGAGAACTGGGTCTCTATGAGGTGGCGGGCGTTGCGGCCCATTGTCTCCAGTTCGGCTGACGAGAGGGCTGCGAAGCGGGTGATGGCGTTGGCCAACGGACTGGCTCCCACCTCGATGCAGGTACCGCTGGCGGTAGCGTCGAGCTGCTCCCAAGGCGTGGTGTTGGTGGTGATGACCGGGGTGCCCGATGCCAGCGCCTCGGCTATGGTCAGCCCGAAATTCTCAGTAAACGACGGCTGTACCACGAAGTCGGCCTCGCGCAGCAACTGCCACTTGCGGTCGCCATACGCCCCGCCGATATAGCTTACGCAGCTGGCCAGATGTCTGTCGGCAATCGCCTGCCGGAGCCGGTGTATGTCGTCGGGAGCACCCTCGCCGGCGATGACCACCCTGTAGCCGTTGAGCTGACTCTGCACACTCGCCACCGCCTCGAGCAGATGCCAGATGCCCTTGACCTGGTGTATGCGACCCAGAAACAGCATCGTGTGCGACTTCTCCCAGCTGGTCTTCATCGTCACCCGACTGATGTCTATACCCGAGGGCACCACGGCGATATGGTCGTTGAAGCCCAACTGCCGCAGATGACGCGCCTCGCGGTCGGCAGTGGCCACCAGTACATCGGCGCTGCGCAGTGCCCGTGCCTGATAGAGATGCAGCGCGGGCCACTTGCGTGTCCAGTAATGCCGGTTCATAATCCACGGCTCGAGCATGCCGTGAGTGGTGAGCGCCACGGGCAGATGCAGCGACCGCGCCACACCCACTACGGCAGCACAGGCAGGCATCCAGCAGCAATTGACATGCACCACCTGGGGTGCTATCGCTTCGAGCAGCGTCCTGACCTGTCGGGTCCACGTCCAGTGCCACGGCCTGTAGGGCGGCAGATAGTGCAGCGTGCAGTGGTCTATCGCCAGAGGGTTGGACGTGCGGTGGGTGAGGATGTGCAGCTGAGCCTTCGTGCCCAGTGCCTTGGCCATGAGCTGCATGTAGGTGGCGGTGCCACCCGAGCGCTGGTCGATGTCGGGTATGTAGTGGACGATGATCATGACGGGCTGTGGGATGGGGTGGGGGTTAATGGTTGTGGTCGCCCTCCTTATCGGCAAGATACTGGGCAAAGAGGCGCGCGGCATTCTCTACCTTGGCGGCGCAAGGACGCTTCTTGTAGTACTCGGCGGTGCGCTCAGAGGCTACATAGGACGAGTGGGCACGCTCGTAGCCATTGAGCCCCAGCAGCTCGGCACAGATGATGGAACCGTTCTGCTGGCGCGAACGCTCGAGCAGCTGCTGTACCACGCGGTAGCATGCCGACTTGCCCTCGCGGTCGCTGCCCTCGGTCTGTCCGCAGTCGAGTCCTACGAGGATGACCAGAGCTGACACGGCGCCACACATCATGCGCATGCGGCCCACACCACCGCCAAAACCGGCGGCTATGCGCTTGGCCATCGTGTCGTCGAGTCCGTAGAGGTCGGCAAAGGCAGCCACCACCGACTGGCAGCATCCGTAGCCCTGCATGAAGTTGTCTACCGCCTGCTCTACACGTGCGCTGAGCTGGGGAGGGAGAGTGATATTGTCGTGCATGATGATAGGTTATTCGTTGTAGAATGTGGTGAATACCTTGACGCAATACTCGTGGTCGGCCACGCTTCCCGTCTCGCGGCAGCTGTGCATAGCCAGGATGGCATTGCCCATGTCAACCCCTCGCAAGGGTATCGACGAGGCCAGAATGTTGCCCAGTGTGCTTCCGCCCGCCACCTCGCTGTGGTTGACAAAGCGCTGGCAGGGCACACCCGCCTTGCGGCACAGCTCGGCAAAGACTGCCGCTGTGACGGCGTCGCTGGCATACTTCTGCGCGGCATTGAATTTGATGACCGGACCACCGCCCAGCATGGGGTGGTTGGTGGGGTCGTACTTCTCGGCATAGTTGGGGTGGAAGGCGTGGGCATTGTCGGCCGAAATCATGAACGCCCGCTCTACCGCCTGGTAGTAAGCCTCTGCGGTGCCGCTCTGTGCCAGCGCTATACGCTGTAGCAGATAGGACAGGAACGGACTGCCGGCGCCCTGCTTGGTCTGCGACCCCGTCTCTTCGTTGTCAAAGATGGCGAGCACCTGCGTGGTGTCGCTGTCGTGGGCAGCAGTGAGCGCTTCAAGACCAGCGTAACACATCGACAGGTCGTCGAGACGCCCCGAGGATATCAGCTCGTTGTGGGCACCGAAGGTGCATGCCGGCGTGGTGTCGGCGAGATAGAGGTCGAAGTCGATGATGTCGTCGCGGGTCACCGTGGCGGTGCGGTTGAGCTCTTCGACGATGAGGTTGATGAGCATATTGCCGCGCTCCAGCTCGTCGTTGACGAAGCCGAGGATGGGCAGCATGTCTTTCTGCCGGTTGAGCTTGACGCCGTCGTTGACCTGGCGGTTGAAGTGGATGGCGAGGTTGCTGATCTGCATCAGTGGGCGGCAGATGTGTATCAGATGAGTGACGGGCGAGAGGGCGTATTCGCCGCGCGTAATCACCCTTCCGGCGATGGTGAGCGGACGGTCCATCCATGTAGAGAGGATAGGGCCTCCGTAGACCTCGATATTGAGCCTTACGATGCCGCCCTCGCCCGTCATCTCGGCGTTGGGCTTGATGCGGAAGGTGGGCGAGTCGCTATGGGCGCATATCATGTGGAAACCCTGGTCGGCAAGAGGCTTGCAACCTATGCGGAAGGCGTAGATGGAAGAGTCGTTCTTGGTGACGAAGAAGCGGTCGCCGGCGCTCACGTGGCCCAGAGGGCTGGCGGCGTCGATGCGGCGGAAACCGTGGGCTTCCAACTCATGGGCGATGTTGCGCACCGCAAGAAAGTTGACGGGCGATGCGTCCAGAAAGTGTAAGAGTCGTTGTATCATAGTTGTCATTATATATAATAATAGGTATAGGACGGACAGCGCAAACATACGCGCCCGATGCAAATGTACTAAAAAAATGGCCGTCGGTAACGAAAAAAGCAAAAAATGTAACTCCGTTTGTCAATAAAAGTGTAATTTTACGGAATGAATCAGTGCTCGTCGGGACAGACAGGGCACTTCTACCTTAAAATAACAATCACTCAAATCATAGCAGACATGTTAGTATTAGCTACATTAATCTCCCTCTGTCTGGGAGGGTCAGAACTGACCAAGGCAGACGACCATCTCTCCGTGTGGTATGACCGCCCCGTAGAAATCTCCGTGCCTCAGGGCGTCAGCACTGTGCAGGCGAAGATTAACTATTCGGGTGCCAAGGGTGCCGCCAAGAGCAGCCAGTCTAAAGACAATCTGCGACAGTATGTGCGCAAGGGCGAGAAAGCCCGCGAACTGCAGGGCTCGGTGTGGGAAAACTATGCCTTCCCTATGGGCAACAGCAGCCTGGGCGCCATGGTGCTCCAGTCGCCGGCTGTCGACGCCATACTGCTCAACGAGAAGAGCCTCTGGAAGGGAGGCCCCGCCTCGGGTAGCGGACCAGCCAACTACTGGCGTGCCGACCCCCACTCAGCGCGTTTCCTGCCCGATATCCGTCAGGCGTTCCTCGACGGCGACAGCCTGCGTGCCGACTCGCTCACCCGCCGCGCCTTCTCGGGAGCCATCGCCGACAATGGCACTGCCGACACGCTGCGCTTCGGAACCTTCACGACCATGGGCGAGATGTATGTCTCTACCGGTATTGCCAATGAAGACTGCAGCGACTTCCGTCGCAGTCTGCTGCTCGACAAGGCTGTGAGCCAAACCTCGTTCAAGTATCAGGGTGCCACCTACCGCCGCACCTACTTTGTCTCCTATCCCGACCAGCTCATGGTGATGCACTACGGCGCCAACCGTGGCAAGCGGCAGAACCTTGACTGGGTGTACAAGCCCAATCCCCACGCCACCGGCAGTTGGGCTACCGATGAGTATGGACTCGTCTATACCGCACATCTGAACAACAACAAGCTGCCCTACGTCATCCGCATCCAGGCCCGCGTCAAGGACGGCAGCGTGAAGTATGAGGACGGACACATCGCCGTGCGCGACGCCTCGGAGGTAGACTTCATCATCACCGCCGCCACCGGCTACAAGCCCAACTACTCGCCGGTGCTGACCGACCCTTACACCTACTATGGTAAGGACGCCGGAGCCTGGGCGTTGCTCAGCATGAAGGGCGCCGCCGACAAGAAGTGGGGTCAGCTGCTGCGCCGCCATGTCGACGACTATACCCGGCTCTTCGACCGCGTGAGCATCGACCTGCGCCAGACGGCCGACAAGAAGGGCGGCATCGACATCCCCACCGACGATCGCATAGACCGCTATCGCGAAGGCAAGGCCGATGCCTGGCTCGAGATGCTCTACTATCAGTTTGCCCGCTACCTCATCATCCAGTCGTCGCGAGGTGAGACCATGCCCATGAACCTTCAGGGTATGTGGAACCGTGGCGTCAAGGGCCCGTGGAACTGTGACTACCACAACAATATCAACATTCAGATGAACTACTGGCCCGTATGCTCTGCCAACCTGGCTGAGTGCTTCGAGCCTCTCAATGTCTATCTCCGCTCTATCTATGAGTCCGGACAGCGCACGGCAAAGACCATGTACGACGCCCGTGGATGGACTGCCAACATCTCTACCAATATCTTCGGTTTCACCGCTCCCTCCAAGAGCGAGAGCGTGAACTGGAATCTTGCCGCCATCAATGGCCCCTGGCTCGCTACGCATGTGTGGGACTACTACGAATATACCCTCGACCGCGATTATCTGAAGCAGACGGCTTATCCGTTGCTCAAGTCGAGCGCGCAGTTTGTGTGCGACTATCTCTGGCTCCAGCCCAGCGGACTCTACACCGCAGCCCCGTCGACATCGCCCGAACATGGCCCTGTGGACAAGGGTGCTACCTTTGCCAATGCCGTAGCGCGCCAGTTGCTCACCGATGCCATCAGCGCCTCACGCGTATTGGGCGTAGACAGCACTGACCGTCAGGAGTGGCTGCAGGTGAGAGACAAGATAGAGCCTTACCGCATCGGCAGATATGGTCAGCTGATGGAGTGGTCGCGTGACATCGACAATCCCAAGGACAACCATCGCCATACCAACCATCTCTTCGGCCTCTTCCCCGGTCACGACATCTCTGTCAAGGCTACCCCCGAACTGGCTGAGGCTGCCCGTGTGGTGCTCGACCATCGCGGCGACTTCTCCACCGGCTGGAGTATGGGTTGGAAGCTCAACCTCTGGGCGCACCTGCGTGACGGCAACCGCTCCTACGCCCTCTTGCAGAACCTGCTGCGTACGGGCACGCTCTACAACCTTTGGGATACGCACCCGCCTTATCAGATTGACGGCAACCTGGGTGGTCTCTCGGGTATGAACGAGATGCTGCTGCAGAGCGAGGGTCGCATTATCACCCTGCTCCCCGCCTGTCCGCAGGTCTGGGACAAGGGTAGCGTCAAGGGACTCCGCGCCCGCGGCAACGTGACCGTCGATATCGACTGGACTCTCAGCGCCAACAGCCTCGCTGTCACCCTCTCTTCTCCCACAGGCGGCACCTTCGACATCGTCTTCGGCGACCGTCAGCAGACCGTTCAGCTGCCACAAGGCAAGAAGATCAGCGTGAAGTTCTGATTGATGGCGGCGCCAGCCACGTGCAATCTTATGAAGATAGCCAAACAGCTTGAAGTAGATGTAACAGACCTTCCCAGGTAAGATAATTAGACTGATAAAATGACAACAGACAATAAAGACAACAAACTCTCAATAGAGAGCAGCGATTATGCCGAATTGCTGCGACATGCTGTCGCAGTAATTGAACAGGCACGGACAGAAATAGCCCGACACATCAATGGCTATGTGTCTACCGCCTATTGGGAGATTGGTCAAATGCTTCATGAACGCAAGATTGAAAGTGGGTATGGTGACAGCGTTGTAAGACGGTTGTCAGCAGACCTGAAAGAACGATATCCGAAGATGGGTGTTTCGCCTCGAAATCTGTGGTATATGAAAAAGTTCTATGAGCGTTACGCTGGGCATAATGAGAAAGTGCTACGCTCCGTTGCACTTTTGCCTTGGTCGCACAATCTGCTGTTGTTGAGCAAGGGACTGGATGATGAGACCACGCTATATTATGCGCAGGAAACCGTAACCAAAGGTTGGAATCGCGACTTGTTGCTCAATGCCATTAAACTCAAAATGTATGAGACAAAGGCATTGGCACAAGTAGACAACAATTTCGACCGCACTCTTCCTGCCGAACAAGCGCAGTATGCCAACGAGGTGTTTAGCAGCAGCTACAATCTCGGCTTCTTAGGAGTGACAAGTCCCCTTTTGGAGCTTGAACTTGAAGACCGCCTTGTAAAAGCTATCACCCGTTTCCTTATGGAACTCGGCAGTGGTTTTACATTCATCGGAAACCAGCATGTGCTGGAATACAATGGCAAAGAAAGTAAGGTAGATATGCTGTTTTTCCACCGTGGACTACGCTGCCTTGTTGCTGTTGACTTGAAGATAGGTGCTTTCAAACCAGAGTATGCAGGTAAGATGAACTATTATCTGTCTCTGCTTGACCGCCTTGAACGTGGTGCAGACGAGAACCGTTCCATAGGTATCATACTTTGTGCGGAGAAAGACCGGGTAGAGGTGGAACTGGCACTTGAAGATATGGGAAAGCCTATCGGAGTGGCAGATTATCAGCTGATAGTACCGAAAGAAAAATTACAGAAAGTCCTTGCTGACGAGATAAAGGCGTTTGGTGAGGAAAAAGAAAACAAAGAATTATTATAAGCATCTAAAGAATATTGTAAGTCTCAATAGTAGTTATCAAGTATGTCTATATGGGATAGAATATTAGGAAATAGAGATGTTGACAGGTCCGTGTCGGCCTACCAGCAGGATGTTGCTCATGACCGCAAAGCCTCACATCTGGCTTTTGTGGATATAGAGTACAGTTTGCGTGACAAGAAGATACATGATATAGGCGCATTGAAGTATGACGATGCGATGTTTCATGAGACTTCCAAAGACAAGCTGCTGGAGTTTTTGAATGGCATCGATTATTTATGTGGACATAACATAGTCAATCATGATGCCAAACTCCTTTTTGGTAACCAAAAGCACCAGTGGCTGTTGGTCGACACGCTGTACATGTCGCCTCTGCTGTTTCCTGAATATCCCTATCATAAGTTGGTCAAAGACGACAAACTTATAACAGAACAGCTCAACAATCCTATAAATGACTGCAAAAAAGCCCGCAGTCTGTTGATGGATGAGATTGAGCGTTGGCATTCTTTTTCTGACGACAAGAAGACGGTTTATGCTTCTCTACTCTATGGTATCGCCGAATATAGAGGATTTCTCAGTATGGTCGGGGCCATTCCTGTCGAAAGCGGACAAATCGGTAATCTTATTAGAAAGGCATATAAAGGCAAGATATGTCAGCATGCAGAACTTGATAATTTCATCCGTCAATATCCCTGTGGACTGGCTTATGCCCTTGCCCTTATAGATACGACACATCCCAACTCGATAACACCGAGGTGGGTTGTTGTCAATTTCCCTGAAGTGGAGTATATATTGAAGGTACTCTGCAATACCCCATGTGAAGAAGGTTGTGACTATTGCCATGGTCGATTGGACATTCATCGCAATTTGAAAGACTACTTTGGGTATGACCAATTCCGTACCTATGCCAACGAACCATTGCAAGAGAAAGCTGCCCGGGCTGCTGTGCATGGTAAATCGCTGCTTGCCATTTTTCCTACAGGCGGTAGCAAGTCGCTCACATTCCAGCTGCCAGCCCTGATGGCGGGGCGTACAATCCACTCGCTGACCGTAGTGATTTCTCCTTTACAGTCTTTGATGAAAGACCAGGTCGACAACTTGGCAGATAGAGGTATAGCTGATGCAGTTACCATAAATGGGTTGTTGGACCCCATATCACGCTCATTGGCTATACAGCGTGTACAGAACGGCGAAGCCTCTTTATTGTATATCGCGCCAGAGATGCTTCGTTCGAAGACCATTGAGCGAATACTGACGGCACGTCATATAGAACGGTTTGTTATAGATGAGGCTCATTGCTTCTCTTCCTGGGGCCAGGACTTTAGAGTAGACTATCTGTATATAGGCAAGTTTATACGCAATTATCAGAAAAGCAAACAGTGTAAGTATCCCATACCTGTCTCTTGCTTTACGGCCACTGCCAAACAGAAAGTGATACAAGATATCTGTGATTATTTTAAGAATGAACTGGATATCGACCTCGAACTGTTTGCCTCCTCTGCATCGCGTACGAATCTCCGTTATTCTGTTGTTCATGCAGATACAGATGAAGATAAATATAATAAATTGAGGGCATTGATAGCAGAGTCTGACTGCCCCGCAATTGTATATGTCTCGCGAACCAAGCGCACTAAAGACTTGGCAGACAAACTGACCCGTGATGGATTTAGGGCTCTGCCTTTTAATGGCAAAATGAACTCAGATGAGAAAATTGCCAATCAGGAAGCATTTATGAGTGACCGTGTGCGCGTGATTGTGGCTACATCTGCGTTTGGTATGGGAGTCGACAAGAAAGATGTTGGCTTGGTAATTCATTATGATATCTCTGATTCGCTTGAAAACTATGTACAGGAGGCGGGAAGAGCTGGGCGTGACCCGCATTTGTATGCTCGCTGCTACGTGTTGTATAGCGATGGAGATTTGGACAAGCACTTTGTGCTGCTCAATCAGACCAAACTTAGTATCAGTGAGATTCAACAGGTATGGCGAGCGGTCAAGTATCTTACCAAACAACGCATGCGTACATGTTGCTCTGCCTTGGAGATAGCCCGCCAGGCAGGATGGGATGATTCGGTGTCAGATATAGAGACGCGTGTAAGGACTGCCCTTTCAGCCTTGGAGCAAAGTGGATATATAGAGCGAGGCAACAATGTTCCTCATGTTTATGCGACTGGAATCACGGTTAAGAATATGGACGAGGCCCGGCAACGCATTACCAATTCCAATCTCTTCTCAAGCGACGAGGTAGACAGCGTTGTGCGTATCATCAAATCGCTCATTACCCAAAAATACATTACGCGAAGCCAAGACCAGGAGGCCGAGTCTCGTATTGACTATCTGGCAGATATGTTGGGGTTGAGCAAGCGTGAGGTCATTTCTGCTGTAGAGCGCATGCGTCAAGAGGGAATATTGGCTGACAACAGAGATATCGCAGCTTATCTGCAAGATGTTGGCGAGACAGATAGAAAGTCGCACATGCTGTTGGAGAGATTTGCGCGGCTGGAAAGATACATTATTAATAGTATACCTGACAATAGTCTGCAGATCTCCTGCAAGCAGCTTAACGACAATGCCATAAATGACGGTATAACTACCTCCAAGGAGAAAGATATCCGTACTCTGCTCTATTTCCTGTCGGTTAAAGGTTATACGCACAAAAAGGAAGACGGGGCCCACAACCTCATGTTGGAGCGTTTGGCCAATATAGAGGAAACCCTAACACGTATAGACAAGCGTCTTGCCATTTGTCGCTATGCTATAGATTGGCTGTATAGATTGGCTAAAGAGCAGTCTAAGGATTCTGACGACAAGTGTGCGGTGTCTTTTTCCGTTGTGGAGTTGGTTAAGTCGATGATGTCTGGCGAACAGTCTCTTTTCAATGACTTTAAGGACCTGCAAATAGAAGTTGTGGAAGAGGCTTTGCTGTATCTGTCAAAGATAGGAGCCCTCAAACTGGAAGGAGGGTTCCTGGTATTGTATAACGCCATGGACATACGTCGTGTCAAGGATGCCAAGTTGAGATACAAGATGGAAGACTATCGTATGCTCGATGCCTTCTACAAGCAGAAAATCCAGCAAGTGCATATCGTGGGCGAGTATGCCAATCTTATGGTTAAAGATTATGATGCGGCGCTGCGCTATGTACAGGATTATTTTCAGATGGACTATCGCCAGTTCATATCCAAATACTTTAAGGGGGAACGACAGGATGAAATACAGCGCAATCTTACACCAGAAAAGTATCACCAGCTATTTGGACAATTGTCTGCCAAGCAGAGAGAGATTATAACGGACAAGGAATCACGGTGTATCGTGGTTGCTGCTGGTCCCGGCAGTGGGAAAACTCGTGTGTTGGTTCATAAATTGGCTTCCCTCCTGTTACTTGAAGATGTCAAGCACGAACAGCTCCTTATGCTCACTTTCTCTCGTGCTGCTGCTACCGAATTCAAACAACGCCTGCTGGCCCTCATAGGCAACGCCGCCCATTTTGTTGAAATTAAGACCTTCCACTCGTATTGTTTTGACTTGCTCGGACGAGTAGGCAATCTGGATGAGGCCAATAATGTGGTAGCTACTGCTGCAGAGATGATAACGAGTGGTGATGTGGAGCCATCCAAGATTGGCAAGACAGTCTTGGTCATTGATGAGGCGCAGGATATGGGCCCCGACGATTTTGCCTTGGTCAAGGCTCTTGTCGAAAACTTCGAGGATATGAGAGTCATTGCTGTCGGTGATGATGACCAGAATATCTTTGAGTTCAGAGGGGCTAATTCTGAGTATATGCGCCAATTGTCTATGTTGCCTGGTGGGCGTATGGTCGAAATGACCGAGAATTACCGCAGTGCGCGCCAGATAGTCAATGTTGCCAACAGGTTTGTCCGCAATATCAATTGTCGTATGAAGCAGACGCCTATTATATCCATGCAAGAGAATGAGGGGTGGGTAGGAGTAGTGCATTACTGTTCCAAGTATATTTATCAGCCCTTGGCTGATGATTTGATATCCCATTTGGGAAATGGCTCCACGTGCGTCCTTACACAAACCAATGAGGAGGCTGTAATCATGGTTGCCTTATTGCGTAAACGAGGCGTCTCCTGCGAACTGATACAGTCGTTGGAAGGATTTCGCATGTGGAATTTGGCAGAGATGAGGTATTTCTTGAGGCAGATAAGCAACAATTCACATACGCCGATGGTGAGTGATGACATTTGGGAAATGGCCAAGCGAAAAACGTTTGACAAATATGCCAAGAGTCAAAGCCTTGTATATGTGCAGCAATGCATCAGCCTCTTTGAGCAAACCAATAAAAGCAAATACTTGACAGACTTTAGAGAGTTCGTCTTCGAGTCTTCCGTAGAGGATTTTTGTGATATTTCCCACTCTAAGGTTGTTGTTTCTACGATACATAAGGCTAAGGGCAGGGAGTTTGATGATGTCTATATGCTTATAAATGGTACCCATAAGGTTAATGATGACCTTATGCGGCGTTATTATGTAGCGATGACAAGAGCCAAGAAGAAGCTCTTTATCCACACTACTACCAATATGTTTACCGGCATCGGTGCCAGCCGTATAGAGTTTAATCAGGAGGATTATCCTATGCCTGAAGAAGTGGTATTGCAGCTGTCACACAAGGACGTACATTTAGGTTTCTTCAAAAGTAAAAAGGCAGAAATACTCTCCTTGCTCAGCGGTATGGACTTGGAGTATCGGGATGGGATGTTGTTTGACCTGTCCCACAGGTGTATGGCAAAGCTATCGGTAGCTATGATGATCAAATTGGCTGAATGGATTGAAAAGGGTTATAATGTCAAGGGTGCGTCCGTCCGCTTCATAGTGGCGTGGAAGCCTAAGGATGCGCCAAAGGAAGAGAGCGAAACCGCGGTCTTGTTGGCAGATTTATATCTTGTCCGCAACTGATATATTAAGCTGAGTTCGGGATAAGAAAGTCTTTGTAAAAGTTGGTAATCTCAATAGTTTTTAGTAAATTTATTGTAGTGATTCAATTAATTATAAAGTTATAGGATGCAATGCTTATGGAGATTAGCAAGGGCATAATTATGGAAAATTCTGTATTATCTATGAGCTTTGTCAAGAATATGATAAAGAGATAGCCCTGCCCGCATGTCCATTTATGAGCCGGACGAGCGTAAGCACCACAATCGTATTATCCACATTTTACTGAAATTTGATAAAATTACTTTTTTTATCACCGTGTATTTTTACAGGAGAGGATGCTATGCTTTGAAAACGTTTTATTAATTTGCGAGTGGTTTCTAAATTATTCGGGTCTGTATGTGGATGAATTGAAATATCTGCATCTTCCTTTAGACTATTTGCTTTTAGATGTACACATGTTGTAGGAGAAATCCTATAATAATTTGTTACAACATGTCTACTATGCGTCCTATTTGTTGTTAATATTGTTACACAACATTTCTTCTTTGACAAACCTGATACTTTGGATATGAGCTCTTTGATTTTTTTACACTCTTTCTCCAATTCAATAGGTTCACCATGTATTGGTCTGTTGTCTATTTCTCCTTCTTTTGTTATAATAACCAGATTAAAAGAATCTTTCGGAATAGCAGCCAATGCTCTTATGAGCTCATTGTCGTTTTTGTCATAAACTTCCTTGTTTTTGAAATAATGATTATCACAAATAATTGCATCAGTTAAAGGAATGTCTGGACAATAGTCAGACCAACTTTTTATATCAGTCATCATACCTGGTCTTTCAGGAATAGCAAGCAATTTCTTAAATATTTCCATCTCATCTCCAGGACGACCAATCAATATTGAATGCTTATTACGTATTGTGCTACAAGTATTTTCTTCAATATTTAGCAAATAGATAGAACCTCTATCTTCAGAATTATAATCAACATAGAAATTAGTTTTTACCGGACGTTCTGGTTTGATGGTTGCATCAGGACAGAATGAACTTGAGAACTTAACACCTGTTCCTTTCATACGACCGAACCAGGCCGTAAGAACTGGATTGCTAAGTATCTCTGACTTAGGAAAATTATAATAGACTTCTATACCTTTTTTTATAAGGCGTATGCTTTCATCAAACAAATCAATATCATCTGACCTTTTTGATATAAAAGCAATTATATTATCTTTGTCTATATAAAGTTTCATAACTATATTATTTCGAACAACAAGTTGTTTGCTTCATCATAGAAGCCTGAGCCAAAGTCATTGCTAAAATTACCATCTATTCTATATTCCATCTCATAAGGATTCCCATTTGTAGGGAAGTAATAAACCTTAAACGGATTTTTCTTATTTAGAGATTCCTGTGTTTTGTAATTTTGTTGAGCAACTATTACCTGACTTTTCCTGACTAAATACTCGGAATGTGTTTCAACGATAAAGTTACTAAAGTTTCGCAAGTGAAAATTCACAAGCGTGATTTAACGTAATTTTGGAA
>OHSO01000881.1_pt1 | contig 14927 bp, 10 predicted proteins | sample 1578651 | NCBI WGS metagenome assembly OHSO01 (sample SAMEA3879524, study PRJEB24766) | human gut metagenome | biome: human-associated habitat; feature: feces | place: USA | collected 1985/1987 | reverse complement strand
TTTACACAATGTCTGGCTACATATTTAGTAACATTGTCCAAATATTCTATCATATTATCTAGATAATTCCTCGTAAACGTTTGTCCATAGACACGATATCCTGTGCATATGCAGCACATCTCTCTCCCGTTATCTCTCCACGTCTGTATAAATCATAAAGCGCATCATCCATAGTCTGCATTCCTAATTTCTTATTTGTCTGGATCATAGACTGAATCTGATATGTTTTACCTTCACGAATAAGGTTTTTAATCGCAGGATTCGTTATCATTACCTCAAATGCTGCAACTCTTCGTTTATGGTCAGCTGTAGGAATAAGTTGCTGAGATATAACAGCCTCTAATACCATTGATAACTGAACTCTTATCTGTTGCTGCTGATGTGTAGGGAATACGTCAATAATACGGTCAATTGTTGCTGCTGCACCAATTGTATGCAATGTAGAGAATACAAGATGTCCTGTTTCTGCCGCTGTAATTGCCGCATTGATAGTTTCATAGTCTCTCATCTCTCCTACAAGAATAACATCCGGGTCTTCACGAAGTGCTGAACGAAGTGCTGTCGCAAAATCAGGTACATCTCTTCCTACCTGTCTCTGATGTATCATAGATTTCTTAAACCCATATACATACTCTATAGGATCTTCTACTGTTATAATATGTCTTGACATATTGTTGTTAATATAATCAATCATAGCTGCAAGTGTTGTAGACTTACCACTTCCTGTAGGACCTGTTACAAGAATAAGACCAGACCTTTTCTCAACAAGCTTAGAAAAAAGTTTTCCTGAATGTCCCAATTCTTCAAACGACGGTATAACAGAATCAAGAAGACGGATACTTGCTGCAAGATTTCTTCTCTGATGATATATATTAATTCTTAATCGTCCACCAGACTCATCAGTAGATGCCACATCAATATCTTTTCCTGCCTGAACATTCTGTATATCTTCATCACCAAGAATTGAGAATATCATATCTTCTGTTTCTTCTATCGAAGGTGTTATATCAAGAAGCTCAAGTTCACCATATTTTCTTACTGCAACCGCTTCTCCTGCAGTAATATGCAGATCTGAACACCTGTTATCTCTTGCGTATTTAATTAATTCTTTTAATTCCATGTTCCCCTCCCATACATTTTGTTCATTAGTATGAACCACATTAAAATACTACCATAATAAAAATGCATATTCAATCACACTTTTATCCCATTTTTCTTACATATATCATTAAGGCAGCATCTTTCACAGTGTGGCGTAGTACGTGCCGTACATACCTCTCTTCCGTGGTCTACAAACCTGTGGCATAATCCGCTGCCTTCTTCTGGCGGGACTATCTTCCACAATGCCATCTCAACCTTCTTAGGCTCTTTCTCGTCTTTTACAAGACCGATTCTGTTACAAAGCCTTATGCAATGTGTATCTGTAACAATTGCCGGCTTTCCGAAAACATCGCCCATAATAAGATTGGCACTCTTCCTTCCAACTCCAGGAAGCTTTAATAATTCTTCCATGCTGTCAGGAACTTTATCGTTATACTGTTCATGAAGCATACACATACATGCACATATATCCCTTGCCTTGCTTTTTCCAAGTCCGCATGGTCTTATAATCTTTTCAATCTCTTCTGGAGATGCTGCAGCAAGTGATGCTATATCAGGATATTTCTCATACAACCCCTTAACCACAACATTTACTCTTGCATCAGTGCATTGTGCCGCAAGTCTTACGCTTACAAGCAGTTTCCAGGCATCATCGTAATCAAGACTGCACTCCGAATCCGGATATTCTGCCTTTAATCTTCTTATAACCTCTAAAGCAAGTTCTTTCTTAGTCATAGATTACGCATCTTTCTTCTTATAATTAGCAATTCCGAATATTGCAAGAAGCAATACACACGCAAATATCATCCAGCCAACAAGATAACCTGTTCCCTTTAGTTTAAATGTATCATAATAACCCTTAAGGTATACAACTATTATAATAGCCGGAAGTATATAACTCATATAGAATCTTAACCATTCAGGAAGCTTAGGACCTTTTCCTTCATTAGCTTCTTTTCTGAAGCCTTCCCAGCCCCAGCCGTTCTTCTTAGTACAGAATAATACAAATATCATGCTTCCAAGAGGAAGTAGATTATATGAAACAAGGAAATCCTCCAGATCCATAATTGAACTTCCCGGACCAATAGGCTGGAAAGTTGCAAGCTTGTTAAAGCCTAATACAGCAGGAAGTGAAAGCAGTATCATGAATATAACATTACCTGCAACAACCTTTTTCCTTGAAAATCCCTTAAGGTCTATATAAAAAGCAATAATGTTCTCAAACACTGCAATTACAGTTGATAATGCTGCAAATGACATGAATACAAAGAATGCTGTTCCCCATATTCTTCCTCCCGCCATATGATTAAATATGTTAGGCAGTGTTATAAATAAAAGTGATGGACCGGCACCAGGAGCAACACCATATGCAAAGCATGCAGGAATAATTATGAATCCTGCCATAAGAGCAACAAATGTATCAAGCAGAATGATATTAACAGCCTCTCCACCTATTGTTCTGTCTTTCTTTAAGTAGCTTCCGAATATCTCCATTGCACCAATACCTACACTAAGTGTAAAAAATGCATGTGTCATGGCATCAAATATAACCGGTCCCAAACCTCTTGATTTAATAGCATCAAGATTAGGCACCATATAGAATTTAACACCTTCTGATGCATTAGGAAGTACAAGTGAATGAACTGCCAGTACCACAATAAGGATAAGAAGAAGTGCCATCATAACCTTAGTAATCTTCTCAACGCCCTTCTGTAATCCTAATACACATACACCAAACGAAAGTAAAACTGCAACAATCATCCAGATTGTCATTGTACCAGGCTGTGAAAGCATAGTTCCAAATGCTCCTGAAACCTCATCTGGCTCTAAACCTGCTAACGAACCACTTGCCTCACGCCATGCATAATAAAGCATCCATCCTGCAACCATAGTATAGAAAGCCATTAATATGTAGCTTCCTACTATCGATACCCATTTGAAATGATGCCATTTACTTCCCTTAGTCTCCAGTTCTTCAAATGCCCTTGCAGCACCTTTACCGCTTCCTCGTCCTACTGTGAACTCCGCACACATAATAGGAAATCCAAGAATTGCAAGAAATACAAGATAGATAAGCACGAATGCCGCACCACCATTTTCCCCGCATATGTATGGAAATTTCCACACATTACCAAGTCCCACCGCACAGCCAGCAGACACTAAGATAAAGCCGAGTCGCGAGCCGAATTTTTCTCTCTCTTTCAAAATAAAACCTCCATCGTTAATATATTTACATTAATTAAGATTGTATCATATATTACTATATTTTCACAGCCAATTATTTCATACTCTCACTGACTTCTGATGTAATAGTCTGACCGCCCTGTTCATTCCATTCTTTTACAAATGTATCAAAGTAAGATATATCTTCTTCTCCACTTATAATCTTTAAATATGCCTCTTTTTCTTTAGCCTTAAGTCTCCACCAATGGCTCTTCATTGTGTCTGTGGTCTTAAAATAAAGCGAGTCAACTACCTTTATATTATCCTGTGCAATCAGACTGCATGCCTTAATTCTTGACATATACGCTGCCCATTGCGTACTTGTTTTGTTAGCATTCTTGATATACTCACTGCATGCATCATAAAATGAGCGTTCAAGAAGTTCCAGACTGTCAGGATTCTTTCTTCCTGAAATTGTGGCATCTATATTCCTGTAACATATTGAAAGTGCATTATTGTAATCAACATTTATTGATAAAGGTCTTGCCGTAGGTTCAACATTAATCTGATAGTAATTCTTGAATTCTTCTGAGTCTGTACAGTCAAATCTTACCTTATCGAACATGACGCTTATCATCTTTGCTGCAATCTCAGGATGTTCATAGCCCTTTCTTACAACAACATATTTGTAACACGGATTCTGGCTGTGATAACTCGTTGTCCCATCCGAATCCGTTGCTATTAAATATGGCTGCCAGTCTGCATCCGGATTCCTGCTTACTGCATTAGCAAGCGGATTATTCGGTGCCCACCATGGTCCAAAAAACGAGCCACACAGACCATTCTCTATAAGCTCACATATATTGGTTGATGTTCTCAGAAGAAAATCATTATCTATAACCCCCTGATTATACAGACTGTTTATATACGAAAGTGCTTCTTTTGCCTCATTTGTAACCGAACCATATACAATCTCACCATCATCGTTCATTATCCACTGCTTTGGATACGCTCCAAAGCAGGCAAATATTATATCCAGCAAAAATTCACTGCTGTAACCACATTCACCTGTCACATCTGTATCCACTGCAAGCCCCACTGTATTAGGTTTTCCGGACGCATCCACGCCATTATTTCCAGGGTCTTCTGATATAAAATGCTTCACTATATTAACAACATCATCAATAGTGTGTGGCTCTGACAATCCAAGCTTATCCATCCAGTCTTTTCTTAACCACACAAGATTAGGTCCATCTGTTATATTAGTCTCCGGCAGTGCCATTATCTTTCCATCATATGTAACCATATCCTTAAGTGAATGGCCATAGCTTTCATACATTTTCCTGATTCTGTCACTTATACAGTTATTGTAGCTTTCTGTAAGGTCCTCTATAAGTCCTGCTTCCACTAACTGTTCAACCTCATCCTGACTTGATACAACCATAATATCCGGAAGGCTTCCCATTGAGATTGCCATTGAAACATTAGTGTCATACTGGCTGTCGTTTGCTTCAAATACATCAACATTCTGCACATTTATCACAGACTTAATATAGCGTGTGTACGCATTATCCGTATAAGTGTCATTCTCCGGCATATTGGAATTATTAACACTTGTCATCTTTCCAAGTGTATATTCTATAGTCTCCGGGTAAGCTCCGAATGGAGTTGTTCTCGCTTCTTCCATTCTCGCATTGTATTCTTCATTATCATTAGACGCAAAACCAGCCGGGCTTTTACACCCGGCTAATATAAGCATTATTCCTGTGACACCAAATGCCACACATTTTTTTAATGTTTGCTTTAATCTATTCATATATCTAACCCTTCACTGCACCTGTCATGCTTTCATTATAACATCTTTGCATTATCATAAACAAGGCTGCAATTGGAATTGATATAAGAACTGCTCCTGCTGCAAATCTTGTGTACCATACATCAACATACTCCTTTTCAAGCATCTGCCATAAGCCGATTGCTACGGTATAATACTTCGCATTTGCCCTGCAGATTACTCTTGCAAATATGAAATCTACCCAAGGTGCTATGAATGATGTAAGTATTGTATACACTATAATTGGTTTACTGAGAGGTATTGTTATCTTAGTAAATACCTGCCACTTCGTTGCTCCATCTATCATAGCAGCCTCATCTATTGTCTTAGGGATAGTATCAAAGAATCCCTTTGCAATGTAAAACTGTATTCCTGATGATGCTGAATATACAAGCACAAGCGCAACTCTTATCATTGCTCCTTCTGAAAGTCCTACTGCTTTAAGTATATAATATACGGCAACCATCGCCATAAATGCAGGGAAAAGTCCAAGTATCATTGCGATATTCATCATTGCTTTTCTCATCTTAAACTTAAGCCTTGACATACAGTAGGCTACTGACAGTACAAAAAATGTTGATATAATACATGAGAATACTGCTACTATCAATGTATTGGTAAACATTCGTGGAAAATTAAGTATTCCTGTATCTGTAAAAAGCTTTACATAATTATCAAGTGAATACTGCTTTGGGAAGAAGGAGCTTGTATAAGCACCCTTCTGAGCCCTGAAGCTTGTGAGGAGTATCCAGAAAAGAGGACTTACCCACACTATCGCTAATATTGTAAGCACTGTATGTGCCAGTATATTTTTAATAGTCTTTTTCTTTTTCACTGGAATCCCTCCTCATCTTTATACGCTTTCGTTCTTCTGTATACAAGCAGTGAACCAATCGCTAAGAATATGAATGTCATAATACCGATAACAGCACCAAGATTATAATACTGATAATCTATTGTCATCTTGTACAGCCATGTTACCAGAAGGTCTGTCTTTCCTGCTGTTGCACCTGCCATAACCGGATCTCCCTTAGTCAGCAGGTAAACAATGTTAAAGTTGTTAATATTAGCAGTAAATGTAGTGATAAGATATGGTGCCGTTACAAATAACATATATGGCATTGTTATCTTAAAAAACTTGACAAATCCATTAGCTCCATCTACATCTGCTGCCTCATACAACTCCATAGGTATATTCTGTAATATACCTGTAACCTGCAGAATAGTATATGGAATACCTATCCACAGATTTACCACGATTACTGTGATTCTTGCCCAAGTCGCATTTGTAAAGAATGGCAGTGATTTTGTTATCCATCCTGCATTCTTTAAAACAACATTTACAATTCCATCCTGTGCCAGCATGCTTCTGACAATAAGAAGTGAAACAAACTGCGGAATTGCGATTGAAAGTATAAATATAAATCTCCAGAAAGCCTTGAATTTCGTACCTTTTCTGTTGATAAGCAGTGCAACAAGTATTCCGAATATGTAATTAAGAAATGTTGCAAATATTGCCCACACTATAGTCCAGCCAAATACTGACCAGAAAGACTGTCCTATCATGCTTCCTGAATCGAATATCTGCTTGAAATTCTCAAGTCCTACCCAGTCAAAAAGCACCAGATGACTGTCAACCTTACTATAATTAGTGAATGCCATGCTTATCATGAAAATAAGCGGAAGTATTGTGAATATAAGCACACCTGATACTGGAAGTGTAAGCAGCAGCTTATGAAGATTCTCATTAAACAGCGACTTCACGTCTTCTGCAAATGTGTTTATATGCTTTCCTTTTTCCTTTAACAGTTCCAGCTTATATGAGCTTTTCACAGCACCCGCTGCAACTATTATGTAAGCTATAATCATGAATATTGTTGCTATTCCATAAAGAAGTATAAGAAGTGAATTATCACCTGCAACATACTCATATATTCCAAGCTTCTCATTCCAGACCTCCTGCTGCGGTCTGCTTCCAAGACCTGGAAGCATCGCAAGGCAGTTAATTCCCTTCATAATCATAAAGCATACAAAGGCTGCTTCTATAGCTATATACATAATTCCCTTTATAATCTGCTTTCCTACAAGATTACCAAGTCCTGGAATCAGAATGCTTAACTTCGTAAATATATTTCCTTTTCTAAATGATTCAGTGAACTTAACTGCCATTATGCGCCACTCCTTTCAGCATTTAATCCCTATCAATTATTTTGCGATTGATGTATTAATCTGCTTATAGAAATCCTGTGTCTTAGCTGCTGCATTATCTGCTGTTATTTCACCATTTACGATTGCCTTAGCAAAGTTCTGTGCAGGTGCCCAGTAATCATTCATGCCTGTTACTGTTGGCTGGATTACTGATGTCTTGTTAAATGTATCATTCTGTGCTGTTACAAGTGCATCCTTCTTTACTTCATCAGTTGCAAGAAGCTCTGTATTACAAGGAATAACACCTCTTAATTCATAGTGCTTCTTCTGTGCATCCTTGCTTCCAAGATACTTTGCAAGTGCAACTGCTACCTGCTGATACTTGCAGTTAGGATTAACTGCGATTGCCTTAGAACCTGCAAATGCTAACATCTGCTTGTCTTTTCCACCAATCTTTACTGTAGGAAGTGAAACTGCTCCAAAATTGTCTCCAAGAATCTCTTTAACACTCTTATAATCCCATGATCCTGAGAAGTAAGCTCCAACTGAACCATCTCTTAAGCCAGCTATACCAACACCCTGAAGGTCATTGACAAAGTTAGGATTATTTACAAGTGAAACCATTGCCTGTGTTGCCTGTGTTCCCTTATCTCCTGAGATATCAACACCTGCTGAATTATCTTTTCCGTCTTTTCCAAAATATGTACATCCATTAGCAAGGAAGAATGATGACATATACCAGCCCTCTGTAATATTGAAAGCTACCTTATTCTTCTCAAGCATCTTATCAAGGCTCTTTACATCACTGTCTGTGAATTTGCTCTTGTCATAGTACATAAACCATGTATTAGTTGTGAATGGTACTCCGTATACAGCCCCATCTACTGATACTGAATCCACAATTGCATCTGAGTTAGTCTTCTTAACATAATCTGCTGTCTCTCCACCAAGCTTTGCAATAGCGTTAGCATCAACAAGTGTCTGAAGCTGGTCGTTAGCAAAGAAGTATACATCTCCTGAATTCTCTGGATCCTGTGGAACTATCTTTCCTGCGTCCTGCTCTGAGCATACACCGTATTCAAATGTTAAATCCCAGTCAGGATGCTCTGAATTAAACTGGTCACACATTGTCTGAAGCCATTTGCCGTTCTCATCTGCCTGATCTTCTGCACAGCCCCATACCTTGATTGTAGCTGTAATTTTTTCCTCGCCTGTTGCTGTGTCATCCTTTTTAGCATTGCCACAACCTACAAAAAGTGACCCACACATTGTTGCTGCCATCACTGCAGCCGCTAATCTCTTAAACTTCATAAAAAAACCCTCCTTAATAATTATCCGAGACAGCTTTGATTACTGTCCTCTTTTGATAATCTAATTATATTAAGGAGGGGTTAATATTAAAATATAAGATATTTTAGAAACATATCAGTTTTTTGTGTTGTATGGTTTTGCCGGGAATTTTATTGTTATTGTTGTTCCCTCATCAGGTATGCTCTGCACTTCCAGATGATAGCTTTCGCCGTAATAAAGTCTTATTCTGTCATTAACATTTCTTGCACCATACCCTTTTGACTGGACTGTTAAGAAGTTTTGTGCAGTTTCTTTGTCCATTCCTACACCGTTATCAGACACTGTTACACATACAAGCTTTTTACCTTCTTCATCCGTCTGCATCTTGGCCTCTACTGTTATTACACCTTTCCTGTCTGTCAGCAGATCTATACCATGGTCTATTGCATTTTCTACCAATGGCTGGAGTATAAGGTTTAAAGATTCGCATGGCATAACTTCCTCTGATACATTTATCACCACATCAAATGAGTTGTCATGCATTATCTGCTGAATCTTAAGATACGACTGCATGTTGCTTAATTCCTGCTCAAAGCTTAATATATTCTTTCCCTTATTAAGCGATGTACGGTAGTAGTTAGACAATGCAAGTGTTATCTCACTTATATCCTCCTGCTCATATTCTATTGCTTTCCAGTTGATAAGCGATAATGAATTGTAGAGGAAATGCGGATTAATCTGTGCCCTTAATGCCCGCATCTCTGATTCTTTCTGGCTTATACGTCCTTCATATACCTGCGTGATAAGATTCTTAATCTGGGTTGTCATGCTGTTAAAGCTATGGATAAGGTCACCTATTTCATCTTTGTCCTGTGTATTAATTACCGCATCAAAGTCTCCATTTTCAACCTTTGCCATACTGTTTTTTAATTTATTAATTCTTCTTGTAATGAAGCCTGTTGTAAATATACTCGCCGCAGCGGCACCTGCAACTGCTACCACAAATGCAACTACAATCATTGTAATCATTGAATTAGCTGACCTGAGCACAAGTTTTCTTGGTTCATAGACATATACTGTCCATCCGGTAACAGAGCTTTCCTTCTTTACTACAGAGTAACCCTCTGTATTTCCACATGTATCATTATCCCATTCTGCCCCGTCGATTAGTGAAAGCAGCTTCTTACTGTTTAATCTGTATCTGGTGTTATTGTTTTCAAATGTGTCACTGCTGCATATAACTTTTCCATCAGCGTCAAACACCACCATTCCGCAGTTCTGCTCAAGACCACCTGTATATGAACTCATCATGCTGTCATAATCAACATCTATGTACATAATTCCAAGAATCCCTAGCTGGTCAAGCGTTGACATTTTTCGTGCTGAAACAAGTGTCCTGCTGTCTTCATCAACAAACCACTGTATCTTAGTGCTTTCAGCAGCAACATTATAAAAAGGTCTGTCTTTTATCTCTTCTATTGGAGCTATAGTTGTGTCATGTTTAATAGCTTTATCCACATATATTGTTACCCTGTTAATATCATTATGAAAATACTTTAATGATGAAAGCATAGGGTCAAATGTAGTGACAATCTGGTTATACATCTCATATGTGCTTTTGTAATCGTATGAAAGCACTCCCGACAGCGTATCATTAAATGTTATATAATTAGACAGGTTGTCATACACCTCTATCTGCCCATCCACCGTTGTAACAGACTGCTCAATTGCCCCTTTGATGCTCTTTAAATCTCTGTCCATAAGAATGTTTCTCATCTGACAGTATGCAAAAACAAAAAGTACAATCAGGGGAATAAGTCCGGTCACTACATATATGATGACAAGCTTGTTCTGCAATCTTATATCATTGATTTTCTGCTTAATCTTTTTCAACTCAATTCTCCCTGATCCCTGAATTTCTGTGGACTTACACCAAAGTACTCCCTGAAGCTCTGTACAAAATATGAAACATTTGGATAACCCACCTGCTCACTTATATTCACAATCTTCATGTTCGTACCGGTAAGCAGTTCCTTAGCCTTCTCCATTCTGTACTGTTTAATATATTTGCTCAGATTCTGTCCTGTTTCCTTCTTAAAAAGTGAACTTAAATAGCTTGGTGCAAGATAAACCATATCCGCAAGCTGCTGTGCGCCAATCTCCTCACCATAATGATTATGTATATAATTCTTTACGGTCTCAATCTCCCGGTGTGATGTGGCCGGCTCTTTTCCGAAACTCTTTTCCAACAAATCAATATAGTTATTCACTATATCCATAATGCATGAGAAATCCTCTGACTTATACAGTCTGTCAATCTCCCTGCCAAATTCCGCCTCATCAGCACCCGGAATATTGTCATAGAAATCTTTTAACAGATTGGAAAATACGAACTTGATGTATATATGTGAGAAGTTCGACTGCCCCCTGTATTTCTTACACAATGCATCAAAATGTATCCGTAAAAATGTGATATCCTTCATCTTGATATCCTGCTTCATCTGCTTCATAAGTGCATCATCATCAATCTGTACAAGCACAGGTGTATCTTCACTGATATTATCAGAAAAAATATATCTTCCTGTCTCATAAAACTTATTATTCATCAGTGTATCAACTGCATCCATTACCTGTGGAAGCTCATGATAATCGTTGAATAAACCGGACACAGCAATATACATAAACTGTCTCGTCTTTCTATATATATAGTCATGAATATTTGTAAACATTTCTTCAATGTTCTTATCAAGATTACCATCTGCTGTGAGTGATTTATCAGAAAATATGATAACTGACTGTAACGGGTTAAGATTAAGGTACTGATAATCCAGTTCCCCGGTTATCTCTTTAAATATGTCTTCACCTGTATCATATTTCCCAAAGAAATCAGTATTGAATTCTATAAGTGCAAGTCTGTTATACCCTGCCAGAAAATCCCCATTATCAAGTATTCCTGATGCATCACCGGAGTTGAGCAGCGTATACATGTAATACTGTTTTATAAAGTTAGCCTGCCGATTATAGTCCTCGTCCTTCTTGTGTTCCTCGTCAAGCTCTGTTATAACCCCTGTAATTGTCGAACTGAATTCTGACGGATCAACCGGCTTTAATATATAATCTTTAACTCCTAATTTAACTGCCAGCTTGGCATACTCAAACTCGTTATAGCCTGAGAATATAATTGTCTTTAAACTGATGTCGTTGTGCATCACATTCTTAATAAGCTCTATCCCGTCCATAAACGGCATCTTAACATCTGTAAGCAGTATATCTATATGTCCAATTCCTGTATTCTTGTCAGATGTCAGATATTCCAGTGCCTGCTTTCCGTTGCACGCCTCAAATACTCCAAGCTCAATTCCCATTCTCTTAAGAAGCATTCTTATTCCGCTTCTTTCAATCTTTTCATCATCCACTATAAGTATATTATACATAAATCTACCCCGAAACCTTCCTCATTCACGAACTTTTGCTCTTATAATGATTATAGCTTCCGGGGCAATTATTATCAACTTATTTAGTTATATTAAAGATGCCATATATCTTCATTGTACTGTCGAATTGTTCTGTCTGATGAGAAAAATCCGGCATTTGCAATATTAACAAGCATTTTTTCTGCCCACGCATATCTGTCATCATAATCTGTGAGAGCCTTTTCTTTGGTTTCTATATAGCTTCGTAAGTCAAGCAATGCCATAAACCAGTCTTTTCCTACAATCTCATTATACAATCTGTTAAGACTATGTGAATCACCTGCCTGAAGCATAATATCCGATATTATAAAATCCACACATTTTTTTATAAGAGCATCTGTCTCATAAAGCTTCTTTGCGTTATAGTCACATTTTTCATAATGTGCAATAACTTCATCACTTGTTGCGCCAAATGTATATATATTATCTTTACCTACAAGCTCTGCAATCTCAACATTAGCACCATCCATTGTTCCTAATGTCACAGCACCATTGAGCATGAATTTCATGTTGCCTGTTCCTGATGCTTCTTTAGATGCAAGTGATATCTGTTCTGATATATCACATGCAGGAATCAGCTTCTCTGCCAGTGTTACATTGTAGTTCTGGACAAGCACAACCTTAAGGTAAGGACTTACATCTTTATCGGCCTCAATAACCTTACTCAATGTAAGTATCAGATGAATTATATCCTTCGCAATTGTGTATGCAGGTGCAGCCTTTGCGCCAAATATCACTGTAATAGGAGTCTTTGGAATATTGCCTGCCTTTATGTCAAAATATTTATATATTATATACAGTGCGTTCATCTGCTGTCTTTTATACTCATGCAGTCGCTTTATCTGTATATCGTATATTGACTGTGGATTAATCTCTATTCCCTGTGTCTGCTTAAGGTATTCTGCAAGATTTCTCTTGTTGTCTGTCTTAATCTCAAGAAGATTATCGTAAACATTTTTATCACCGGCAAACTTTAAAAGGTCTTTTAACTTTTCTGCGTCATGTCTGTATTCACTTCCGATAAGTGTCTCAATGTATTTCGCAAGTCCGTTATTACAGTGGATAAGCCACCTTCTGAATGTGATTCCGTTAGTTTTGTTATTGAACTTCTCCGGATATATCCTATAGAAATTATTAAGCTCTGTATTCTCTAATATCTCTGTATGAAGCTTTGCTACTCCGTTGACGCTCATTCCATAATGAATATCGATGTGTGCCATGTGAACTAGATTATTATCGTCAATTATATACACTGATTTGTCTGTGTACTTCTTGCGCACTCTTCTGTCAAGTTCTTTTATAATCGGCATAAGCTGTGGCACAACCCTGTTAAGATAGTCCACAGGCCATTTTTCAAGGGCTTCGGCAAGGATTGTGTGATTAGTATACGCACAGCTTTTTGATACAATATCAATTGCTTCGTCCATTGTTATCGGACTTCCATCTATGTCTCCATTTTCTGTAAGAAGTCTTATAAGCTCCGGGATTACCATTGTCGGATGCGTATCGTTAATCTGGATTACTGCAAGGTCTGGCAGATTCTTAAATGTTTTTCCGGTGTTAATACATTTGTCCCTACACTCATCTAATATAAGCCTTGCTCCATTGCTTACCATGAAATACTGCTGATAGATTCTAAGAAGCCTTCCCTGTTCGTCACTGTCATCAGGATAAAGAAACAGTGTAAGGTTCTTGGCAATATCTGACTTATCAAAGTCTATGCTGTCACCTTTTACGATGCTCTCATCAACTGTCTCCACATCAAACAGATGAAGCTTATTCGTTCTCTTTTCTCCGTACACATTGATATCATACATTCTTGAAACTACACTGATTTCACCGAAATTGATAGTGTATGTCACATCTGTCGGAACAAGCCAGCTGTCCTTACCAATCCATGGATTAGGCACTTCCTTCTGCTTCCCATTCTCAAACACCTGCTTAAAAAGTCCAAGATGATAATTAAGTCCGATTCCGTCACCATTAAGACCAAGGTTAGCAATCGAATCAAGGAAGCATGCTGCAAGTCTTCCAAGTCCGCCATTACCAAGTGACGGCTCTACTTCAAGTTCTTCAATATCTGAAAGATTCTTTCCTGCCTGTGTAAGTTCTTCCTTAACTTCATCATAGATTCCTAAGTTAATAAGGTTATTGGATAAAAGCTTTCCTATAAGGAACTCTGCAGAAATGTAGTATACCTTTCTGCCATTGTCTTTCACTATTCTATCACGTCCCTTTTGTGCAACCAGCTTCATAAGTGCATGAAAGCACTCCTCGTTGCTGCATAAGTGCAAGTCTTTTCCATATTCTTCCAAACATATAGTGTTAAGCATATCGTTGCCCTCCATTCTTGTATTTATATTTTATTATAGGGTTGCTGGAAAAATTCTCTTGCTTTATAATGGGATAAACTTGTACTATTCTATCATATTTAAGGAGAACCTTATGAATATAACAGATTACGGACCACTGAAAGAAACCAAGTCTCATTTTGATTCAGATTTTTTATATAACACTTACCCATGCTCTATCCCTCTTGATTTTGCGGAAGTTCCGCTTCACTGGCATAATGAGATGGAGCTTATATACATCAAGAAGGGACGCATGATCGTAAGCGTTGACCTTGATTATTCTGTTGTAAATGCAGGGGATATTGTTGTTGTCATGCCCGGACATATCCATTCTATTATCCAGAACGAGAGTGATTCATGCGAATACGAAAATATTCTTTTTAATCTTGATATGCTTGTTAGCAGGCAGTGTGATTATGATACCGTGAGCTTTTTTAACGGAATTTCCGGCTTTAAGGGGTATTGCCCTCCTGTTATCAGTAAAACTGTGCCACACTATTCTGATTTAATTCATTATATTGATGAAGCTGATAATATATGCAAGTATTTCCCTGACGGGTACAGGCT
>OHSO01000869.1_pt1 | contig 15089 bp, 17 predicted proteins | sample 1578651 | NCBI WGS metagenome assembly OHSO01 (sample SAMEA3879524, study PRJEB24766) | human gut metagenome | biome: human-associated habitat; feature: feces | place: USA | collected 1985/1987 | reverse complement strand
TCTTAATCAGGGTGTGCAGGGTTCGAGCCCCTGGAGGCGCACTCAAAGGTACCGGTTTTATGGACGTATGAGCCATAGGGTTGGTGCTTTTTTATTGCATAATTTTTGGGTAGTCTGATAGTCCCATAAAAAGTGAAATTAATATTGAAATTTTGAAATAATAAGTTTATACTGTTGAATAGGAAAAAAGTAACATTTGGAAAGATGCTTTGGTCGGAGTAAAATATGATGAACGCGGTAGACAAATATTCAACAGACAATATAGCGGATAACGAAATGATAATTGCAGTAGATGACGTGGTAAAGAAGGACTATGACAGTGCGGTTGTACGTATAAAGAAAGCGCTTGCGCGCTTGAAGAGCACCGGTCACGTGGAAAAATATGCAGAGTATCTTAATATCCTGGGATTGGTATATGAGCTTGAGAACGATGAGTCAAAAGCCTTTGAATGTTATCTGGAGAGCCTTGCCACGGCAGAAATTATCCGCTCGAGAGATCTTAAGGCTATGGTTTACAGCAATATCGGTTCAAGCTATAGCAAGATGGGAAGAGATAAGGAAGCGCAGAGATATTTCAACGATGCCAGAGACGAATATGACAGTTCCTCAGAAAAATCTGAAGAATGTCATAAAAGCTGGGTCATGTTTGACTATATAAATCATGCGATTAACGACAGATATGTTGCATTATCTTGAAGCAATCAGCTTGCAGATAGGGTTTCCGACAGCAGAGAATTTCTCCTCGTACTCGGTCATGATGTTGCCCTCATTCATTGCAGCATCATGATGCAGGTCGCGTGTACTGGCGTCGAGGTGCCATTTATCAGAGCTTTCAATCTCTTCCAGAGAGAAGGTGAAGAGGTCCTGGTTGTCAGTCTTGAACTCTATGCGTCCGTCAGGTGCGAGAAACAAATCATATCTGGCAAGAAATTCGCTTGAGGTGAGGCGTCTTCTTGCGTGCCTGTCCTTCGGCCATGGATCGGAAAAGTTCAGGTAAATGCGGTCAACCTCATTACGGTCAAAAATATCCGGAAGAGTTGCGGCATCAATGCACAAAAAGTGCACATTTGGCAGCTCGTCCTCCTGCATTTTTTGTACGGCACGAAGAAGCACACTGGTATATCGTTCGATACCTATATAGTTAATCTCGGGATGAAGCCGTGCCAGATCCATCAGAAATCTGCCCTTTCCCATACCAACCTCTATATGAATCGGATTATTGTTTCCTAAAAAATCATGCCATTTTCCTTTTAATTCAACAGGCTCCTTTATGCAATAAGGGCTGTTGTCGATAACTTCACCGGCGCCCGGGATATTTCTAAGTCTCATGTAAATCTCCTTATAAAAACGTAAAATTTCATATAGATAATACCCTACAATTGTGTGGGTGTCAAAATAAAATGGCAAAATACGATGCACATGCCCTTGATAACATGTTTTTCATACATTATAATTAGAAATAGTACATTTTTGGTTATAGTACTGAACAGCTACCCAATATTAGAATTAATAGGAACAGATATGAAGCATAAAATTATAAATTTAAAAAAATCAGGAATACTAATAATGGCAGTGTTTGCTATGGTCACTACGCTTTGTGCGAGACCGCTTATGGCATTTGCGGATGGTGATGACACGTACTGGCCGGAGGGACCGCAGATAAATTCACCGTGCGCCGTGGTGATGGAGGTCAATACAGGTACGGTGCTATATGAGAAAAATTCACACGAAAAGCATTATCCTGCAAGTATCACAAAGATCCTCACCACATATCTGACTATACTCAACTGCAAGATGGATGAGAAGGTTACATTCTCAAAAGAGGCGGTGAAGGAGAGCAGTGATGGTTCGTCGAGCATCAAGAGGGATGTGGGCGAGGAGATGACCATGGAGCAGACACTATATGGAGTTATGCTTGAGTCGGCAAACGAGTGCGCATATGCTGCAGCAGAGCATACAGGCAAAAAGCTTGGGGGAGATTACAGCACATTTATTGATCTGATGAACAAGGAAGCCAAAGAATTAGGCTGTACAGATACACATTTCAACAATGCAAATGGTCTGCCAGATGAAAATCACTGGACAAGCGCATACGATATGGGGCTTATCTCGTGTGCAGCATACAGGAATGACGAGTTTCGAAAGATTACAGGTACAAAGACTTATATCATACCACCAACAAATAAGCATACTGAGGATACCCCGCTGTACAATCATCATGCGATGCTGCATCCATTTAAGTCGTATTCACAGTTTGTAAATCACGATTGTACCGGCGGCAAGACCGGCTACACTTCAGTGGCTAACAGCACGCTTGTCACTTATGCGGAGAAGGATGGTCTGACGCTGTGCGTGGTTATTATGAATGCGCAGTCGCCTGACCAGTATGCAGACACAAACACGCTGCTCAATTACTATTTCAGTAACTTCAAGGCACTAAGCATAGCTGAAAATGAAAACAGCGCAGCTACTGACAATACGCCGGATCTGGGCGTGATGAATGAGCACGGCATGTATGCAAAGGTGTCGGAAAACTATGTTGTTTTGCCAAACAATGCGGATTTTTCTAGCATTAAAAGGGAAGCTGCTGACATGAAGTCCGACAACAAGGATGCTCTTGCTACGGTCAGATACAAGTATGGTGATCATGTGGTAGGCTGTGTGGATCTGCTGAAATCAGGAGCAAAGGTCGATCTGTCGTACTTTGATGAGAACAGCAGACAGAACGTGGAAAGTGATATAATAAGGATAAAGCCGGTATATTTTCTCTGGGTGCTCGTACTTATTGCAGTGATTATTCTGAGCATTTTCATGATTAGAAGAATATCAGACAATATATATGTGTTGAAACACAAATGGAGCATTAAGAAGGAGCAGCGCGAGCGCTTCAGGGAGCACAAGCTTGAGAGAAAACAGCGCAGAAGGAGAGACAATCTGAAGTTCAGCGGTCGACATAAATATTAATACATTTTTTATTATGACATTATAAATGGAGGCAGAAATGAGTGATGAAAGATGCGCCCTCGTGCTTGAGGGTGGAGCCATGAGAGGTATGTATACAGCCGGAGTACTCGACTGTTTTATGGACCATGATATTAGCTTTGATGCTGTTATCGGTGTTTCGGCGGGAGCACTTTTTGGAGTGAATCTGCTGTCAAAGCAGCGTGGCAGGGTTATACGATACAATAAGAGGTTTAACAGTGACAAAAATTATATGGGTATCAGGCCGCTTCTTCGGGAGAAAAACATAGTGAGCACGAAATATGCCTATGATACAGTACCAAGAGAGCTTGATCCGTTTGATGATGAGGAATATAAGAAGTCGGATATCCCATTTTATGCGGTTGTGACGAATATCAGGACAGGTAAGCCAGAATATGTGCAGATAAAGAGTGTCTTTGACCAGATGGATGTGCTCAGGGCATCGGGCTCCATGCCTGTAGTGTCAAAGCCTGTGAAGCTGGGGAATGAGTGGTATCTGGATGGTGCGGTGACGGACAGCATCCCATATGAGCATATGCTTGATATGGGCTATGACAGAGTGGTTGTCGTGCTGACAAAGCCGGCAGACTATATAAAAAAACCTATGCCAAGGTTTTTAACATCGGTATACAAAAAGCGTTTTCCGAGGTTTTATGAGGCATTTTCAAACAGGCATATCATGTACAATTATCAGCTTGAGCATCTTAAGGAGCTTGAAAAGCAGGGCATTGCCGAGGTGTTAAGGCCGTCGGAGCACATTAAAATAAGCAAGGTGGAAAAGGACCCCAAGAAGCTTGAGAGCCTGTATCAGCTTGGATTACGTGATGCCAAGAGGCTTTTAGCCGATAAGCAAAGGATGGAGAAGCAGTAATGAATATACAACAGGTACAGACTATCATAGCTGATGCCATGGAAAAGCACAACGGAATAGTGAAAAAAGAAGAGCTTACAAGGCTTGGTATAGACTACAGGCGAATTGATAAGCTTGTCAGGGAGGGGAAGCTTGTCCGCATCAGAAACGGCTATTACACCGACCGCGTGGATGATTTTTCTGAGGATGCACTTGTCGCGGCACTCTTTCCGGATGCAATGCTTTGCATGGAAAGTGCACTTTACGCCTATGGCTATATAAAGGAGAAGCCATACGGATGGACGCTTGCCGTGGACAAAAACACATCAAAATCGCGTTTTAAGATGGACTATCCCAGAATCATTCCGTTTTATACTGAGCCCACAGCACTTACGCTTGGAGCCACAACCATTGAGCTTGGAGGCAATACCTTTGGAATTTATGATAAAGAACGTGTGATATGCGACTGCCTGAAGTATGAGTCGAGACTGGACCGCAATGATTTCAAGGCAGCTGTACAGTCATACATAGCGGATACGGACAAGGATATTTCAGTGCTCATGGATTACGCAAGGGCGAGGCGCGTGGTAAAGAAGGTGCAAAGCTTCATAGGAGTATGGTTGTAGTGAGGGTAGATTTAAGACATATAAGCGATGAGAAAAAATTATCGTACAGCGATGTGTTATGGCAGTACGTGAAGCAGGATTTTCTCTGGCGCATAAATAATGCCGGTCTGGGAAAAGTGCTGTGGCTTCAAAAGCCGTATTTTGCAACAGGAGAAAAGCTGGCGTTTTATTATGTATATGGCAGCCCCGGTGGCAGGGCAGAGGATAATGGTACGCCGTTTGATGTACTGCGCAATATCATTATAGGCAATGCAGGGCTTAACAGTCACAGTGATGTGGTATGGACTAATGCAGAATTACCTAAGCAGACGGCAAAGGTATCAGCTAATGAACTAGGCGGCAGTGATATGCAGCCGCTGATACACACGTGGAATCTAAGCGCTATGTGTGATGGCGGGGAAGTACCGTTTGCAGTGAGGCTTGAGCGCCTTAATGAAGCGGATGCAGGAGTTCCCATGACTAAAAATATTGTTTTTATGAACAGCTTTTATGGAGACGCAGATGTTTGTATTTTTTCGCCTGAATCCAGGCTCGGAGAACAGCTGTTTGAGATAATGGATAAGCTTGAGCTGGTTAGCGATATGAAACCATATGGTGATGCATATGAGATACTTAAGAGATATTCGGTCAGCGGAAGGCAGATAATTGATAATTTTAAGGTTAGAGCGAAAAATAAACCGAAGACAGTGAGCATGCACAGGCTTGAGCAGGTGTATGGTTATCGCAGCTATGCGTATATGAAAAGGCGCTGGGAGCAGTATTGTAAGAGGCTGACACGACAGCAGAGGGCATATGCGAATGCAGGCTGGGAGGAGACGCTTGATTTGATACTTGATTTCCTCACACCGGTCTGGAGCGCGTTCTGCAATGATGAAATATTTTATGATGACTGGATGCCGGAGCTTGGAAGATTTCTGGGCTAAAAAGGATATATAGGTACTTAAATGGAAAAAGAACTGATAAATAATTCACAATCAAATATTTATCCGTTTCACATGCCGGGGCATAAGCGCCGTGGCAGTGATATAGGTGCAGAGCTGGACCCGTATGCTATTGATATAACAGAGATAGACAATTTTGACAATCTGCACCACGCTGAGGGCATTATAAAGGAGGCGCAGGCTGAGGCAGCGGCACTTTACGGTGCAAAGCGTGCATATTTTCTCATAAACGGAAGCACCTGCGGTATACTGGCAGCAATATCTGCGGCTACAAAAAGGGGAGACAAGGTGCTTGTAGCAAGGAACTGTCACAAGGCGGTGTATCATGCGCTTTACTTAAGGCAGCTTCACCCGGTGTTTACATACCCTGAAATTACACGGACAGGGCTGCAGGGGCAGATAACCGAGGCACAGATAAGGGCGGCATTTGATGAAAATCCCGACATAAAAGCGGTTGTGATAACCTCGCCTACATACGATGGTGTGGTTTCCGATGTGGCGGCAATCGCATCTGTGGCACATGCACATGGAGCTTTACTCGTAGTTGACGAGGCACATGGCGCGCACTTTGGCTTTGGAGGCGGCTTCCCTCAAAATGCCATAGCGCTCGGGGCCGATGCGGTCATAGTGAGCCTGCACAAGACGCTTCCGGCATTTACACAGACGGCGCTTTTACTGCTGGGTGGGATGCGTGAAGCTGCAGTGGAGAAGTTTCTCGGCATTTATGAGACAAGCTCACCGTCATATGTGCTTATGACAGGCATAGAGCGCTGCATACACTATGTGCGCGATAACAAAGAGACTGTCTTTGCACAGCTTAGGAGCAGACTTGACAGATTTTATCAGAAGGTCAGCGGACTTTCGCATCTGAACGTGGTCAGAAAAAGTGATTTTTCTGCCGATGAGGCATATGATTTTGACGAATCAAAGATTATTATATTTACGAAAGAGGCTATGAATGGACATACGCTGCTTGAGCTTCTGCTTAAAAAATATGAGCTGCAGCTTGAGATGGCAGCGGGCAATTATGTACTGGCGCTGGCATCTGTCATGGATACGGATGAGGGCTTTGACAGGCTTGCGGATGCTTTGATTGAAATAGACAGCCAGCTCGAAAAATATAAGTCTGATTTTGAAGAGTTTTATGATATATTAAAACAGGAGGGTGTGGTACATCAATTTTACTTTCCTGTCAAAATGGATACAACCATATACCAAAAGCTGCCTGCCGTAATGGAAATGTATGATGCATATGATGCAGACCATCAGGAGGTCTATGCCTTTAAGGCAAGCGGGAAGGTGAGCGGTGCCTTTATAAATATATATCCGCCGGGGATACCGCTTGTGGTGCCGGGAGAGATAATGAACGACAAGCTCATAGATGATGTAATAAAGGCTGTAAATTCAGGTCTTGAAGTGGACGGTCTGTACTTTGATCCGGATGCCAATATGTGGAAGTTTGTTGCGGTGCTGTAAGCAACAGTTTGACATAGCAAACAATCATATTTATACTAATTACAATATTAAGAGGTTTACAGATGGGTAAGATTTTCTGCGTGATGGGAAAAAGCGCATCAGGCAAGGACACTATATACAACAAAATACTGCAGGATGATTCCCTCATGCTTAGCAGGATTATCCCGTATACCACTCGCCCGATAAGGGACGGAGAGACACAGGATAAGGATTATCATTTCTGCAATGAAGAGGATGTAAAAAGGCTCAGTGCACAGGGGCGCATCATAGAGCTTCGCGAGTACAATACAGTGTACGGCGTGTGGAAATATTTCACGGTAAACGATGATGATATAGACCTTCGTTGCAAAAGCTATCTGACAGTCGGAACACTCGAGTCTTACACAAAGATACGCGATTATTTTGGCAGTGACAAGGTTCTGCCAATCTATGTGGAGGTGGAGGACGGCGACCGTCTGATACGCGCCATTCACCGGGAAAAGGGGCAGCAGGTGCCTAAATATGAGGAGATGTGCCGCCGTTTTCTGGCAGACGCATCAGATTTCTCTGAGGAGAAGCTGCATGAGGCGGGGATTACACATCGCTTCATAAATGATGATATGGACACTGTGCTTGCCGAGATTTCAGCATACATACGACAGAGTTCTTAATTGCAGAGCAGGAAAATGGTTACGGCCTGCACATAAGTGTAACCGGAAACGAATAAGGAGGCAGCCTCATGGCAGTCAGAGTAAATGAAGTAAATCAGGTGACACAGGTTCCTGATGCACAAAAAACACAGGCCGGTGACGGCTCGTTCAAATTCACACTGGCCAGCGCCATAACAGACGCTGATCTCCAGGCAAAGGTAGATGCGCTGATGCAGGATATCACAGCACAGGGCAACAGAATAGCCGAGCATATGGATATCAGGGATATGAAGCGATATCGCGGGCTCATAAAGGATTTTTTGAATGAGGTGGTCTACAGATCCCATAAATTTTCCAGAGAAAATTTCCTCGACAGGAGAGGAAGGCACAGAGTTTATGGTATAATAAGACTGATAGACAGCAATCTGGATGAGCTGGCATCAGAGCTGGTGGAGGATGAGAAGGATCATCTGTCCATACTGGCAAGAATCGGAGAGATACGTGGACTGTTGCTTGATATATTCACGTAGGATATAAAAGCTATAACAGACACAGGCAGACTAAAACGGAGGCAGCAGCTATGGCAGGATTTAAGGATATAGTAGGAAATGAGCAGATAATAGAGCATCTGCAAAATGCCATATCAATGGGAAAGGTCTCACATGCATATATAATAAACGGACCACAGTTGTCCGGCAAAATGATGATAGCCGAGGCATTTGCCAGGGCACTGCAGTGTGAGAAGGAGGGCACAGACGGTTGTGGAGAGTGCAAATCGTGCCATCAGGCAGATGACCACAATCATCCTGATATCATATATGTCAGTCATGAAAAGCCCAACAACATATCGGTTGACGACATCAGGACACAGCTCAACAACGATATAGTGATAAAGCCGTACAGCAGTAAATATAAGATTTACATAGTGGATGAGGCTGAAAAAATGAACCAGCAGGCGCAGAACGCGCTTTTAAAGACCATTGAGGAGCCACCGGCATATGCGGTCATCATGCTTCTTACCACCAATGCAGACAGCTTTCTGCAGACCATCAGGTCGCGCTGCATCACACTCAATATGAAGTCGGTAAAGGACGAGGTGATAAAGGCATACCTGATGAACGAAAAGCATATTCCGGATTATCAGGCAGATATCAGTGCCGCATTTGCACAGGGCATCGTCGGAAAGGCTGTTAAGCTCGCCTCATCAGACGAGTTCAACGAGCTAAAGGAGTCAGCACTGTCGCTTATAAAGCGCCTCGATGACATAGATTTGTACGAGCTGGGCGCAGCGGTAAAGCAGATAGCTGAGTACAAGCTTAAGGTGCAGGATTATTTTGACCTGATTATGGTGTGGTACAGAGATGTGCTGTATATGAAGGCGACAAACGATGTTAACGGACTCATATTCAAGGATGAGGTCTATGATATAAAGAAACAGGCAGCAAAGCATTCCTATCAGGGAATCGAGGCAATACTTGAGGCACTTGAGAAGGCGAAGATAAGAATTAACGCAAACGTTAATTTTGACCTGGTAATTGAGCTGCTGCTTATGACCATAAAGGAGAACTAATCACATGACAAAAATAGTTGGTATCAGATTCAGGACAGCAGGCAAAATATATTACTTTGACCCGGCTGATTTCGACCTCGACATGGCAATGCATGTTATCGTGGAGACAGCAAGAGGCATAGAGATGGGAACTGTCCTCATTCCGCCGAAGGAGGTGGATGATGATAAGGTGGTTTCACCGCTTAAGCCTGTCATCAGAGTGGCAACCGACGAGGATGAGAAAACGGTTGAGAGAAATAAGGAAAAGGAAAAAGAGGCATTTGCCATCTGCAAGGAGAAAATCATCAAGCACGGCCTTGAGATGAAGCTGGTGGATGCAGAGTATACCTTTGACGGAAACAAGCTGCTGTTTTACTTTACAGCGGACGGCAGAATTGACTTCAGGGAGCTCGTAAAGGATCTGGCAGCGGTATTCCGCACCAGAATAGAGCTTCGTCAGATCGGTGTCAGGGATGAGACCAAGATGATGGGAGGCATCGGAATATGTGGCAGACCGCTCTGCTGTCATTCTTATATGGCAGATTTTGTGCCGGTTTCCATAAAGATGGCAAAGGAGCAGAATCTCTCGCTCAATCCGACCAAGATATCCGGTGTGTGCGGAAGGCTTATGTGCTGTCTCAAGTATGAGCAGGATACATATGAGTATCTGAACAGCAGAATGCCATCGGTAGGAGAAAAGGTCAAGACACCTGAGGGAATCATCGGAGAGGTCAAGTCAGTCAGCGTGCTCAGGCAGCTCGTGCGTGTTGTCATTGACAACGGCGAGGAGAAGGAGCTTCGTGAGTACACTGTAGATGATCTGCGATTAAAGCCGCGCCAGAAAAAGGATGTAAAGCTCACAGAGGAGGAGCTTCGCGAGCTCAAGGATCTCGAGGATAGCGGCGACGAGACGATGGAGGACAAGTCACAGGAGAAACCGCAGAGAAACCGTGGACACCGTGACAACAAAAATGAATATCGCGAGCGCCGTGATAAGCGTGACAACAGAGAAAGACGTCCGTACAGGGCGGACATAGAGGCAGCGGAAGCTTCTGCAAATGAGACAAATGAAGTAAATGCTGCAAATGCCGGCAGAGAAAATAAGGACGGTTACAAAAAGCCGTACAAGGGCGGCAAAAACAGACCAAACAAGCAGAAATACAACCGCAACAAGGATTACAAGAACAAAAACTATAATAAAGAGTATAATAAAGATTACAACAGGGACAAAGACAATGGAAGCATTGATACACAGTAATGAGCGACTGGACGATTTGTGCCGCAAGGGCTATAGGCTCATACAGGATCCAAAGCTGTTCTGCTTCGGCATAGACGCCGTGCTTTTATCTGACTATGCAAAGGTAAAGCGCGGCGAGAGAGCTGTGGATTTGTGCACCGGAAACGGTGTGATTCCGATACTTCTTGAGGCAAAGAATAACGGAGAGCATTACAGCGGGCTTGAGCTTCAGCCTCAGTGTGCAGACCTGGCGAGAAGAAGTGTGAAATATAACCATCTTGAGGACAAAGTGACCATAGAAGAGGGCGATGTGTGCAATGCCTCAGAGCTTTTCGGGCGCGAGTCCGTGGAGGTGGTGACGGTAAATCCGCCGTATATGATAGGTCAGCACGGTATCAAAAATGCAGACGATGCCATGACGATAGCACGCCACGAGGTCAGGTGTACACTTGACGATATAGTCAGGGAGAGCGCAAAAATGCTCAAATTCAATGGGCGTTTTTACATGGTTCACAGACCATTCAGGCTGGCAGAGATTTTTAGCACGATGATGAAATATCATATCGAGCCAAAGCGCATGCGTCTTGTACATCCCTACGCGGACAGGGAGCCGAACATGGTGCTCATAGAGGGGTTAAAGGGCGGTAAAAGCCGTATCACCATAGAAAAACCGTTAGTTGTATACAAGGAGCCTAATGTATACACGGATGAGATATATGAGATATACGGCGATAAGCCCCGGAATAACGGAAAATAACAGGAGAATCATATGACAGGAACACTGTATCTGTGCGCAACTCCGATAGGAAATCTGGAGGACATCACATTCCGTGTGCTGCGCACACTTAAGGAGGTAGACCTCATCGCAGCGGAGGATACGAGAAACTCCATAAAGCTGCTCAATCATTTTGAGATAAAGACACCCATGACGAGCTATCATGAGTTTAACAAGATAGATAAAGCCTACCAGCTTGTGGCAAAGCTTAAGGAGGGCAAAAATATAGCCCTCATCACCGATGCAGGAACACCCGGCATTTCTGACCCGGGTGAGGACATTGTGCGCATCTGCTATGAGGAGGGCGTGCCTGTTACCTCACTTCCCGGGGCAGCAGCGTGCATTACAGCGCTCACCATGTCGGGCAGGCCGACCAGGAGGTTTGCGTTTGAGGCATTTTTGCCGAGGGATAAAAAGGAACGCGCGCGCGTCATTGAGGAGCTTAAAAAAGAGACCCGGACAATCATAATCTACGAGGCGCCTCATCATCTTATAAAGACGGTCACGGAGCTTTACAATGCGCTCGGAGACAGAGAACTCACCGTGTGCAGGGAGCTTACGAAAAAGCACGAGGAAAAGGTGCAGACTACATTTTCGGAGCTTTTGGAGCGTTCAAGGACACAGGAGCCAAGAGGCGAATATGCGCTTGTAATTTGTGGCAGAAACGTGGCTGAAATTGCAAAGGAGCAGCAGGAAAGCTGGGAAGCCATGCCTCTTGAAGAGCATATGGCACACTATGAGTCACAGGGCATCGACAGGAAGGAAGCCATGAAGCTCGTGGCAAAGGACAGAGGTGTCAGCAAGAGGGACATATACAGACAGCTTCTGTGAGCTGACAATAATACATTCTGCAGCAAATAGTTAGGATTGGATATGAACGATATAAAACATGACATAAAAAAACGACATAAGAACCTGACAGAGTTCAGATACATCGCAGTTGGCTTTTTTCTGACAATATTATCAGGGGCAATAATGCTGAGCCTTCCGTTTTCTTCAAGAGACGGACAATGGACTAATTTCCTGGACTCACTTTTTACGGCAACAAGCGCAACCTGTGTGACAGGTCTTGTTGTGTTTGATACTTTCAGACACTGGAGTATTATAGGGCAGCTCGTGATTCTGGTGCTGATTCAGATAGGAGGCATGGGCTTCATCTCAATCGGTGTGGCATTTTCCATGCTTCTGCACAAAAAAATCGGACTCAGACAGAGGGATCTGATGCAGGAGAGCGTCAATGCACTCGAGATTGGTGGAATAGTAAGGCTTTTCAGCATGATAATAAGGGGAACCTTCCTTATCGAAGGCATAGGAGCGGTGCTTTTAGCAATACGCTTCATACCGGATTTTGGCATATTAAGAGGCATATATTTCTCGGTGTTCCACTCGATATCTGCATTTTGCAATGCAGGCTTTGATTTGATGGGCATAAACGAGGAGTACTCATCGTTTACAAAATATGCCGCAGATCCGTTAGTCAATATCACAATTATGCTGCTTATCATCATAGGTGGTATCGGTTTTACCATATGGAATGAGGTCAGAACCAAAAAGTTTAAGCTTAGCAGATACTCGCTCCACGCCAAGATAGTAATATCAACCACACTGATACTTGTCTTCGGTGGCGGACTGTTTTTGTATATTTTTGAAAAAAACAATACCATAGCAGGCATGGACACACCGGGTGCCATATTTGCATCGTTATTCGGCTCGGTTACGGCGAGAACGGCAGGCTTCAATACAGTAGACACAGCAGCACTGACACAGGAGAGCAAGCTTTTGACTATAGTGCTCATGTTCATAGGAGGAAGCCCGGGCTCGACAGCCGGCGGAATCAAAACCACAACCATGGCGGTCATGATAATCTATATTGTTTCTTATATGAGAGGAAGCAACGGCTGCAATGTGTTTGGCAGGAAAATAAGCAGTGAGGTAATCAAAAAGGCCGGAATGGTGCTTATCATCAATCTGGTGCTTGGCCTTACAGCGGTGATAGCTATACTTGCCACATCCAATATGAAGATGGACGATGTACTGTTTGAGGTATACTCTGCAATCAGTACGGTCGGCATGACAACAGGCATCACAAGAGATTTAAATACAGTAGGACGCATAATTATCATAATTATGATGTATTGTGGAAGAATCGGAAGCATGACCTTTGTGCTTTCGTTTGTGCATAGACCGGATAAAGCCAATATAGAGCTTCCGGAAGAAAAAGTTATCATTGGATAAGGATAAGGAGAAACGCAATGAAATCAATTTTAATTATTGGAATGGGTAAATTCGGACACCATCTGTGTGCGGATTTGATTAAAAACGGAAATGACATTATGGTGATGGACAAGGACGAGGCCAAGGTCAGGGATTTAATCTATGACGTGACCAAGGTGCAGATAGGTGACTGTACCGACCCACAGGTAGTAAAAGCACTCGGAATCAACAATTTCGATTTGATTTTTGTATGCATCGGCACCAATTTCCAGAGCTCGCTTGAGATAACAAGTCTCGTGAAGGAGATGGGCGGAAAATACGTCATCAGCAAGGCAAACAGGGATGTGCATGCCAAGTTCCTGCTTCGAAACGGTGCGGATGAGGTTATCTATCCTGACCGCGATATGGCAGAGAGAGTGGCAAAGAAATACAGCGCCAACCATGTGCTTGATTATGTGGCATTAAACGATGATTACTCAATCTACGAGATAAATCCACCTGAAGGCTGGGTAGGAAAGAGCATCAAGGAAAATAATGTGCGCCAGAAATACAATGTAAATATCGTTACAGTAAAGGAAGCCGGAAAGAATCGCGTGCTTCCGCTGCCGGACTACGTGTTCAAGGCAGACGATGCAGTGATGGTGCTTGGACTGAATGCAGATGTGGACAAGCTGGTGCGCAAGCTATAAAAGTGTGGCTCAAAAAATAATAGGCAGCAATTTAAAGAAGAAAAGAAGAAAGGATGGATACATATGGGTAACAATGACAGCAGTGTAGAAACATTTTTGCAGTGGATAAAGGCTTCGGACAATATTGTATTTTTCGGCGGAGCAGGTGTATCAACCGAGAGCGGCATACCTGATTTCAGAAGCGTGGACGGACTTTACAATCAGAAGTATGACTACCCGCCAGAGACCATCCTGAGCCATACATTTTACAGGAAGCATCCGCAGGAGTTTTATCGATTCTACCGTGACAAGATGCTCTGTCTTGATGCAGAGCCGAACATCACGCATTACAAGCTTGCAGAGCTTGAAAAAGCAGGAAAGCTTAAGGGCGTTGTGACGCAGAACATAGATGGACTGCATCAGAAGGCCGGCAGCAAAAATGTAATGGAGCTGCATGGCAGTGTGCTGAGAAACTACTGTGAGAGGTGCTTGCAGTTTGTAAGCGCAGAGGAAATCCTCAACTCGACAGACGTGCCAAAATGTCCAAAGTGCGGCGGTCCGGTAAAGCCGGATGTCGTATTGTACGAGGAGGGCTTAAATCAGAAAACGCTTGAGGATGCAATCTACTACATCAGTCATGCCGATGTGCTCATAGTAGGCGGTACATCACTTGCGGTATATCCGGCGGCAGGCCTCATAGACTATTACAACGGAAACAAGCTTGTGCTTATCAACAAGTCCACCACACCGATGGACGCAAGAGCAGACCTTCTGATACAGCAGGGACTGGGCTCTGTATTTGAGCAGATAGAGGTGTAGTATGAGGGGCAAAATACCTTTTGACCCTCATATAATAGTATATAATATGGCAGATATAGGTAGAGAAGGAATATAGGATGGATAAATACGCAGTAGGAGATATCGTAAAACTGAAAAAACCGCATCCGTGCGGCAGCAGCGAGTGGGAAATTATGCGTGTCGGAGCGGACTTCCGCCTGAAATGCATGGGCTGCGGACACCAGGTTATGGTGCCGAGAAAGCTGGTCGAGAAAAATGACCGCGGCCTCACGAAGAAGCAGGCTTGAGTAATAGAAACAGCGCATGTCCCGACCTGATAAAAATTAAAGAAAAATTGTAAAAAC
>OHSO01000854.1_pt1 | contig 15295 bp, 15 predicted proteins | sample 1578651 | NCBI WGS metagenome assembly OHSO01 (sample SAMEA3879524, study PRJEB24766) | human gut metagenome | biome: human-associated habitat; feature: feces | place: USA | collected 1985/1987 | reverse complement strand
AGGCCGCCACCGTCCAGCCCGCGCCGGAGGCTAGCGAGTACGCCACCGGCTATGCCGCCGACATCCTCGCAGCGGACAGCCTTGAGGAGAACACCGGCTTCGCCGACACCCGCGCCTACGAGTGGCTGTCAGCCTATGCGGCCGAGTACGGCTTCATCCTGCGTTGGCCGCAGGAGCGTCAGGCCGCCACCGGCATGGTGTTCGAGCCGTGGCACTGGCGGTATGTGGGCAGGGACAACGCCCTCGCCATCCGCGCCTCCGGCCTCTCGCTGGAAGAGTATCTGGCGCTGGAACAAACGAAATAATACAAAAGGACGATAGAACATTGAGACGATTCCAAATCGCGCCCGGCGTCCACCTCTCGTATGACGCCGCGCAGAAATTCAACCGCTGCCGCATCAGCATCCACTTTGCTTTCCCGGCCCAGCGTAAAACGGCCACTGCCCATGCGCTGTTGCCGCTGGTGATGGAGCGCGGCTATGCGGACTGTCCGGATATGACCCGCCTCACCAAAAAGCTGGCAAAGCTCTACGGCGCAGACCTGACCGTGGACGCCCGCCCCATGGGCTGCAACCACAACCTCTGCGTCAGCGTGACCGGCATCAAGGATGCCTTTGCGCTGGAAGGCGAGGCGCTGACCGCCGAGTATACCAAAATTGCGCTGGGTGCGGCCTTCCATCCGTATTTTGTGGACGGCTGCTTTGACCCGCAGGCCGTCAGCATTGAAAAGCAGATGCTGAAAAAAGGCCTTGAGGACGAGATCAACGATAAACGCATCTACTGCCTGCATCAGGCCAACCGGGAGTTCTTTGGCGACAGCCCGGCAGGCGTGCGGCAGGAGGGCTATCTGGAAGAGGTGGACAGCCTTACCCCCGCCATGCTGACCGCTGTATATCACCAGATGCTGCGTACTGCAAACATCGAGCTGCTGGTGCTGGGCTGTGATGCTGCCCAGACCGCCGCCATTCGGGACGCTTTGCTAGCAGAACTTGCCTGCATCGACCGCGCCCCGCTGCCGCTGGTGGAAAACATGGCCATGCCCGCCATTGCACCGGTGCACAAGACCGAAAACTACGATATGGTGCAGGCAAAGCTGTGTATGCTGTTCACGCTGGGGCAGCCCATGCAGCCGCAGCAGCTGGCAGCGGTGCGCCTTGCCATGGCGCTGTACGGCGGCAGCGTGACCAGCCGCCTGTTCCTCAACGTGCGGGAGCGGGACCATCTGTGCTACTACTGCTCCTCCTCCTTCCAAAGCTTTACCGGCAGCATGGCGGTGAACAGCGGTGTGGAGCACGCCGATGCCGCTCGCGCAGAGCAGGCCATTTTGAAGGAACTTGCCGACCTGTGCACCGGCCCCATTACCGACGAGGAATTTGAGGACTGCCGCCGGGGCTTGCTCAGCGGCATGAACGGGGTAGAGGACAGCCTTGGCGGCATCGAAAGCTGGTACTACATCGAGGTGCTGCGTGCCGGTGCCAACAGCGCTGCACCCATCCAGAGCCCGGAGCAGGCGCGGAATGCTCTACGCACCGTGACCAAAGACGAGGTGCGGGATATCCTGCGCCGCCTGACCCTCTCGGTCAGCTATCTGCTTACAAAGGAGGATGCTGCCCATGCCGCAGAATAACCAGACCCTGCTGGAAAAGACCGTGGCCGACCAGTGGCAGACCCTGCCCTCCGGCCTGACGGTGCTGGTGCGCCCCATGCCGGGCTATTCCAGCACCCATGTGATCTATGCCACAAAGTTCGGCTCCATCGACCGGGATTTCTGCCTGAACGGCCAAACGGTGCATCTGCCGGCGGGTGTGGCGCATTTTCTGGAGCACAAAATGTTCGAGGACGAGGACGGCGATGCCTTTGCCAAGTACGCAAAGACCGGTGCCAACGCCAACGCCTTTACCAGCTTTGACCGCACCTGCTACCTGTTCACCGCCACCCAGCAGTTGGACGAAAGCCTAGACGTGCTGCTGGGCATGGTAGGCCACCCCTACTTTACCGAGCAGACCATCGCCAAGGAGCAGGGCATCATCGGGCAGGAAATCAAAATGTACGATGACAGCCCGGACTGGCGGCTCATCACCGGCCTGTTCGAGTGCCTGTACCACAGCCACCCCATCCGCAGCGATATCGCGGGTACGGTGGAGAGCATTGCCGAGATCACGCCCGCCATGCTGTACGACAGCTGCAAGGCCTTTTATGCCCCGGGCAATATGGTGCTGGCTGCTGCCGGCAACACCACCATGGAGCAGATCCTTGCCGCCTGTGCACGGCACGGCCTGATGGAGCCCCGCCCGGCAGAAAAGGTGCAGCGGCTGTGGGCCACGGAGCCTATGACCCTTGCCGCTACGGAAAAAACGCTGACTATGCCGGTTTCCAAGCCCTGCTTCGGCGTGGGCTTTAAGGAGGAGCCGCTGTCTGCGGACGATCTGCGCACCGAGGCGCTGTACGACCTTGTGCTCAGCTGCATCGTGGGCGGGATGTCGCCGCTGTACCGCCGCCTGTATGACGAAGGCCTTGTGAACCCCGGCTTTGGCGGCGAGGTGCTGCGGGTGGACGGCTGCTGCTGCATCCTGTTCACCGGAGAGAGCGATGTACCGAATACTGTGCGGCAGCTGCTGCTGGACGAGATCGCCCGGGTACGCGCCGCCGGTGTGGACAGGGAAGTGTTTACCCTGTGCAAGAACGAAAAATACGGCCAGCTGATCGAAAATCTGGAAAACGTGGAAGACTCGGCCAGCCAGATGGCAGACTTTGCCCTCAGCGGCCAGACGGTGGCGCAGCAGATCTCCATGCTGGCCGGGCTGACCGCAGAGGATGCGGACGCTGCCCTGCAGCACATCCTGTGCACCGACCGCATGGCTACTATGTACATCCTGCCGGATGGCACGGCGCAGGCGGCAGAAGAGGACGAGGAGGAAGAAGAATGAACTATCTGACAAATCTGGTACAGTTCCCGGGTCTGGGACTGAGTTTTCAGCTGAACCGCGTGGCCTTTACCATCGGCGGTGTCAGCATCTACTGGTACGGCGTGTGCATCGCAGTGGGTCTGTGTCTGGCGCTGGTCTTTGCCTTCCGGCACAGTCTGGAATTTGGCGTAGACCCGGACAGCATGGTGGATGTTATCCTCATCGGCGTGGTGCTGGGCATCATCAGCGCCCGCGCCTATTATGTGGCTATGGCACCTTTTAAATACGAGAGCATCTGGGAGATGATCGCCATCCGGGATGGCGGCCTTGCCATCTACGGCGGCGTCATCGGCGGCTTTTTGTTCGGCGGCCTGGCCTGTAAGTGGCGGGGCGTTCCAGTGCTGCCCATGTTCGACCTGACTGCTATGGGCTTTCTCCTTGGGCAGGGCTGCGGCCGCTGGGGCAACTTTTTCAATCAGGAGGCCTTTGGTTGCAACACCACCCTGCCGTGGGGGATGTACAGCGAGGCTACCCGTGCTTACCTGATGAGCAGCACGGTCACGGTGCCCAAGGGTGTGGTCATCGACCCCAACCTGCCGGTGCACCCCACTTTTTTGTACGAGAGCATCTGGTGCTTTGTGGGCTTTTTCCTGCTGTTCCGCTACATCAAAAAACGCAAGTTCAACGGCGACATCACCCTGCGGTATCTGATCTGGTACGGCGCAGGCCGTTTCTGGATCGAGGGTCTGCGCACCGACAGCCTGATGCTGGTGCCCTCCATCGGGCTGCGGGTATCCCAGCTGGTGGCAGGCATCGCTGTGGTGGCGGGCATTGCGGCAGAGGCGTACTTTACCCGCAAGCTCAAGGACAAGCCCCTGTTTGTGCCGCTGGCGCTGAACGCTGAGAACAAGGCGGCTCAAAAGAAGCTGGACGGTCCCATCTCCTTTGCAGGGAAGGACACCCAGCTGCTGGCTTCCAGCCCGCGCAAGCTGTTTTTGGAAAAGACCGAGGCCTATAATGCGCAGGTAAAAGCCGCCATAGAACAGGCCGGGCAGAAAAAAGCGTAAAAAATATGCGCAAAAAGGGAAATTTCCTCTTGCAATCCGGTTTGGTTTTTGCTATAATATTCTAGCCGCATGGTGTGGGCGCCTGAAATGGCCCGCAGTAAGGGTCTGCCTTTACGACCAGCGAGTACAACGAAAAGGAATGAACAAAATGTACGCAATCATTGTTACCGGCGGTAAGCAGTACCGCGTGGAGCAGGGCGACATCGTCTACATCGAAAAGCTGGACGTTGAGGCCGACTCCGAAGTGAAGTTTGATCAGGTTCTCGCTATTGGCGAGGAGGGTTCTGTGAAGGTTGGCGCTCCTGTTGTTGAGGGCGCTACCGTTTCTGCCAAGGTCATCAAGAATGGCAAGGGCAAGAAGCTGAACATCATCACCTATCGCGCAAAGAAGCACAGTGCTCGCCGTATGGGCCATCGTCAGCCCTACACCAAGGTTGAGATCACTGCGATCAACGGCTAAGGAGGTAAATTACAATGGCACATAAAAAGGGCGTAGGCAGCACCAAGAACGGCCGCGATTCCGCAGCACAGCGTCTGGGCACCAAGCGTGCAGACGGTCAGTTCGTTCTGGCCGGCAACATCCTGGTTCGTCAGCGTGGCACCCACATCATGCCGGGTGAGAACGTTGGCAAGGGCAGCGATGATACCCTGTTTGCTCTGGTGGACGGCACCGTCCGTTTCGAGCGCGTGGGCAAGAGCGGCAAGAAGTGCAGCGTTAAGCAGTAACTTCTTTCTGAATAACTGCAATCGTAGAGCCGGACCCTCGTGGCCCGGCTCTTTTTGATGAAATAAGGCTATGCGTTCGTGTGGCGCTGTTTGCAAGCCTTCCCCCGGTCGGGGAAAGGTGGCACGAAGTGCCGGATGAGGGCGCTGAAACGCAAAGGCCTATAAAGCTAAGGAGGGGCTGTATGGCAGCACAAACCAATTTTATCGACATCGCCACCATCTGGCTCCATGCGGGCAAGGGCGGCGATGGCGCAGTGAGCTTCCATCGTGAGAAGTTCGTGGCCGCTGGCGGCCCGGACGGCGGCGACGGCGGACGGGGCGGCGACATCATCTTCGTCGTGGACGACCACCTCACCACCCTGATGGACTTCCGCTACAAGCGCAAGTACACCGCCGACGAGGGCGGCAAGGGCGGCGCGAGCCTCTGCCACGGCAAGAACGCCGAGAACCTTGTCATCAAGGTGCCGCTGGGCACCGTCATCAAGGACGCCGAGAGCGGCCTTGTCATCGCCGATCTGTCCGACCACACCCCCGTGACCGTGGCCAAGGGAGGCCGGGGCGGCTATGGCAATGCCCATTTCGCCACCCCCACCCGCCAGATCCCCAAGTTCGCAAAGCCCGGTATGCCCGGCGAGGACATTCAGGTAACTCTCGAGCTGAAGCTCATCGCGGATGTGGGCCTCATCGGCTTCCCCAACGTGGGCAAGTCCACCCTCATCTCCACCATCAGTGCGGCAAAGCCCAAGATCGCCAACTACCACTTTACCACCCTTGTGCCCACGCTGGGCGTTGTGTCGGTGGGTGAGGGCGCAAGCTTTGTCTGCGCCGACATTCCCGGCCTGATCGAGGGTGCCAGCGAGGGCGTCGGTCTGGGACACGATTTCCTGCGCCATGTGGAGCGCTGCCGCCTGCTGCTGCACGTTGTGGATGTTTCCGGCAGCGAGTGCCGTGATCCCATCGAGGACTTTGAGAAGATCAACGAGGAGCTGGCAAAGTTCAGCCCCGTGCTGGCCGAGCGCCCGCAGATCGTGGTGGGCAACAAGTGCGACCTTGCCACCGAGGAGCAGATCGAGACCTTCCGCCAGTATGTGGAGGGCAAGGGGCTGACCTTCGTGGCCATCTCTGCCGCCACCATGCAGGGCGTAAAGCAGCTGCCGGGGCTCGTGTACAACCGCCTCAAGGATATCCCGCAGGTGCCGGTGTTCACCCCCGAGTACAAAAAGCCGGAGCCCAAGAAGAATGGCCGCGATTTCACCATCCAGCGCATGGAAGCCCATGTGTGGAGCGTGGATGCCCCGTGGCTGGAGTATATTCTGGCCGGCAGCAACGTGGACGACTACGAGAGCCTGCAGTTCTTCCAGCGTCAGCTGGGCGAGAGCGGCATTCTGGACGCGCTGGTGCAGAAGGGCGTGGAAGAGAACGATACCATCCTCATCGGCGATTATCAGTTCGACTATATCTTCTAAGGATAAAGCATCATGAACGAATCAGAAAAGATCGACCCGCGGGAGCTCAGCCCGCTGGCGCTGGCCTTTGTAGGCGACAGCGTGCTGGAGCTGCTGGTGCGCCAGCGTCTGGTGGAGCACCACCGCCTTTCAGCCGGAAAGCTGAACGCCGAAAAGGTCAAGTATGTCTCTGCCAAGGCGCAGTTCAGAGAGGAGCAGCTGCTGGAGCCGCTGTTCACCGAGGACGAGCTGGCCGTGTTCAAGCGCGGGCGCAATGCCAGCAAGGCCAGCGTTGCCAAACACGCCTCCCCGGAGGAATACCGTGCCTCCACCGGCTTCGAGTGCCTGTTGGGATGGCTGTACCTGAACGGACAGCTGGAGCGCGTGCACCAACTGTTTGAGGTGCTGTGGCAGCAGTTTGACCCTGACCAGAAATAAGAATGCGAAAGCCCGCTGCTTTCCGCACTGGAAACCAGTGGTGGAGGGCAGCGGGCTTTGCTTGTTGGCATCTGTGGTCCGTCAGATGCCGCTTACGCCATCAGCGGCTGTTTTTTGCGTTGGTGGAACGGCTGTTGGTGGAGTTCTTGGCGCTCTCGTCATCGGCACCCTTGGTGTACTGGTTGGGGTGCTTGTGCTCGTTGGTGGCGCTGTTGGTGGTCTTGCTGCTGGTACGGTTAGAGGTCTGGTTCTTGCAATTGGTACTGCGGTTCTCACTGCGGTTTTCCATGGTGTGAATGCTCCTTTCGGTCGTTGCTGTGGGGGCGGGACCGCCCTCACAGTCCATAGTGTGGCCGCAGTCGGCGGCTTTATACATCCCATGGGAGGAAAAGAATATGCCTACGGAATATTTTGAGCGGCGGGAACGTGCCCTGCTGGGCCAGCGGTACGAGCAGTTGTATGCCGCCCCGCAGCAGACGGCAGAGCGCGGTGTAACCGTGTCGGCGCTGCGCACCACACCGGAGCAGTTTGCGCAGAGGGCAGATTTCCCGCTGGAACCCTCGCCCTTCTGCAAGGCGGCTTTTGTGGTGCATCAGCCGGATTTTAAGCCCGGACGGCATCCGTACCACCATGCGGGTGTGTTCTATTCGCAGGAGCCCTCGGCTTCTTCGGCAGCGCCGCTGCTGGGGGTACAGCCGGGGATGCGGGTGCTGGATCTGTGCGCCGCGCCCGGCGGCAAAAGTAGCCAGCTGGCGGCGGCATTGCAGGGGCGCGGTGTGCTGGTGAGCAACGAGTATGTGGCTGCGCGCGCCGAAATTTTAAAAAGCAACCTTGAGCGCATGGGCGTTTCCAACGCCGTAGTGCTCAATGAGACCCCCGCCCGCATTGCCGAGGCGCTGCCGGAGTTTTTCGACCGGGTGCTGGTGGACGCGCCCTGCTCCGGCGAGGGAATGTTCCGCAAGGAGCCGGTAGCGCTGCAGCAGCACTGCGAGGCACTGGTAAAGCAGTGCGCAGAGCTGGGTGCGCAGATACTGGACTGCGCCGCAGCGGCACTGGCTCCCGGCGGGCAGCTGGTGTACTCCACCTGCACCTTTGCGCCGGAGGAGGACGAAGGACAGGTGGCGGCCTTTTTGCAGCGCCACCCGGAGTTTGCATTGGCAGATGTGCTGGGCAACGTGGATTACACCTTTGGCAGCGCAGGCGAAGAGAACCGCACCGGCGGTCTGCCGCTGGATGTGAGCAAGGTGCGCCGCATCTGGCCCTGCCAGGGCGGCGAAGGGCACTTTATGGCCCGGCTGGTCAAGGCCGGTACGCCCCGCACCCTGCCGCCGGAGGGAGAATACACCCCGGAGGAGCAGCTCTGGCTTGCCGCCGCTGCCGAGGCGGGCAAAAAGGGCAAGGGCAAGGCGAAGCCTGCCAAGGCCGCAGATGCCCGCAGCGCCCGCCGCGCAGACAGTCGCGCCTGCCGGGACGCCGTGCAGGGCACGAGCCGCCGCACCCGGGATACCGGGGCAGGGGAGGCCACCCCGGCGCAGAGCCTTGCCGCATGGCAGGAGTTTGCCCGGCAGTATTTCCCCGCGCTGGCGCAGCGCCCGGCTGTGGTGCACGGCGGCGGTGTGCTGCTGCCGGTGGCCTTTCCGCAGACGGGACTTCATGTGCTGCGGGCAGGGGTGTTCGTGGGCAGCGTGCAGAAGGGCCGCTTTGTGCCGGAGCATCATCTGTTTACGGCCTTTGGCAGCCTGTGCACGAACTGCGAGCAGCTGACCCTTGCCGACTGCCGCTGCACCGAGTACCTCTCCGGCCGCGAGGTGGAAGCCCGCACGGCAGCGGACGGCTGGTGCTGTGTGACCGTGGACGGCTGGCCGCTGGGCGGCGGCAAGGTGTCCGGCGGGCGGGTGAAAAACCACTATCCCAAGGCGCTGCGGCTGCTGTAAACCGCAGATTTACACGCATCCGGGCGAAAATCGGGCTTTTCAGGCTTGAACGCGCCGGTGGATTGTGATAAAATAACAGAGTTAGATTTTGTGTGCTGCCACAAGCGGGCGACCACAGCCCGTCTGCCCGCAGGCGGAGATACCGATAAATTTAGGAGGCTCTTTCCCATGTCTGGACATAGCAAATGGAATAACATTAAGCGCAAGAAGGAAAAGACTGACGGCGCCCGCGCCAAGGTCTTTACCAAGATCGGCCGCGAGATCAGCGTTGCCGTCCGTGACGGTGGCCCCAACCCGGCTTCCAACAGCAAGCTGGCAGATCTGATCGCCAAGGCAAAGCGCATGAGCGTGCCCAACGATAACATCCAGCGTATCATCAAGAAGGCCGAGGGCGGCGACAAGACCGAGTTCGAGGCCATCACCTACGAGGGCTACGGCCCCGGCGGCGTGGCTGTCATGGTGGAGACCCTGACCGACAACCGCAACCGTACCGCTGCCGACCTGCGCCACTACTTCGACAAGAACGGCGGCAATCTGGGCGCTATGGGCTGCGTGGCCTTCCTGTTCAACCAGAAGGGTGTCATCGACATCTCTCTGGAGGATAAGGACGCCGACGAGGCCATGATGGACGCTCTGGATGCCGGTGCCGAGGACTTTGATGCCAGCGAGGACGCAGCCGAGGTCACCACCGATCCCGAGAACTACTCCGCTGTGGTCAAGGCTCTGGAAGAGAAGGGCTACGAGATCCTGTCCGATGATCTGGCCATGGTGCCCATGACCACCACCCGCCTGACCGATCCCGATCAGCTGAAGCAGATGGGCAAGCTGCTGGATTCTCTGGAAGATAACGATGACGTCCAGAACGTCTGGCACTCTCTCGAGAACGAAGAGGACCTGCCGGAATAAGCTTCCATAAGTCTCTTTGCTCCTGAAATAAGACGATAAAAAGCCGCTTTTTGTGCTGGTTGGCACGAAAGGCGGCTTTTGCTTGTTATTTTTGTATGTCGTGCGGATAAGGGTTCCTTCTGGCATCAGAAAAATCGTACTCTGCACGCATATCCTCATCGTATGATGGATTTTCCGAAGAAGTGCTATTAGATTTATCGTTCATAGTGCGTCCACAGACTGAGGATCTTAACGGTCTGCTCTTTTTCATAGACCTGATAAACAAGGCGGTGCTGGATGTTGATGCGGCGGCTGTATGCACCGTTCAGATCACCCACCAGCTTTTCGTACGGGGGCGGGTTTTGGAAAGGATCAACACGGATGATTTCAATGAGTGCCTTTGCCTTTTCGTCCAGATGGGCAGACCTCAGTTTTGGCACGTCCTTTGCGGCGGTTTTGGTGTAAACGACCTTGTACATTTACCACTCCACCGCCGTTTCGTCCACACAGTCCTCAAGCGGCGTGGCGATTCCGTCCATAATCTTTTCGCGCATACCCGGTGCAGAGACCAGATACAGCGTTTCCATGATGCCGCTGTAATCTTCTTCAGACAGCAGCACGGCATTGCCGTCCTTGGTGGTGATGTTGATGGGCTGGTTGTATTTAATGGTCTGCTCTACATAGTCGAAGGCATTCTTACGGAAATTCGTGATATTTGTAGTGGTCATCGTAGAATCACTCCTTTCATGTACAGTATAGCGTACGCTTGTAAAAATGTCAATATGCGACCGGCAATCGAAACATGACACACGGTCACCCCTGTGCCAGCGCCTTGCCTTTTGCGTAGTAGCGCTGCATTTCTTCCCGGGGAACCATATTCCCGCCGGTGGCCCAGACCAGATGGGTGGCGTTTGCCAGCGCACCGGCGGGCAGGGCGGTTTCGGTGTAAGCGCCAAGCAGCTGCCCGGGCTGGGTGAGCACCGGGCCGTACATTCCCGCCAGAGCACTGGGCTCAAGGAAAAGCTCTTCTGTATCAGCCAGCTGCGCCAGAAGGGTATACATCCGCTCGTCCTGCAGGGTGTAGCAGCCGCTCATAAAGGGACGCATCAGCCCGCCCACAAAGCCGGAGGCGCGTCCCACGGCAAGACCATCGGCGGCGGTGCGGTTGTCGATGCCAAAGTCCTGCACACAAACGCTGCTGTTTTCGCCGGTGGCCATGCCCAGCATCATGCAGGGGGAGTGGGTGGGCTCGGCAAAGAAGCAGTGTGCGGCATCGCCGAACAGCATCTTCAGGCCAAAGGCCACGCCGCCGGGGCCACCGCCCACGCCGCAGGGCAGATAGGCGAAGAGGGGATGCTCCGCATCCACGGTGATGCCCTGCGCATCCAGCTGCTTTTTCAGCCGCAACGCAGCCACGGCATAGCCCAGAAAGAGGGTCTTAGAGTTTTCGTCATCCACAAAATGGCAGTAGGGGTCGCCCGCCGCCAGCTTGCGACCCTCGGTTACGGCGATGCTGTAATCAGAGGTGTACTCCACCACCTTGACGCCCCGGCTGCGGAGCAGGTCTTTTTTCCATTGCCGCGCGTCAGCGGACATGTGCACGGTGACCTGAAAGCCCAGCTTTGCGCTCATGATGCCGATGGAAAGCCCCAGATTGCCGGTGGAGCCCACCGCAATGGAATACTGCGAGAACAGCTTGCGGAAGCGCTCTTCTGCCAGAACGGCGTAATTGTCGGTCAGATGAAGCATTCCGCTGTGCAGGGCAATGTCCTCGGCGGTTTTCAGCACCTCGTAAATGCCGCCCCGGGCTTTGATGGAGCCGGAAATAGGCAGATGACTGTCCAGCTTGACCCATACCTGCCCGGCGATGGGGATACCGCTGCGCTCCTCCAGCACTTTTTGCATCCGGGGGATGGGCTGAACAGGGGACTCGATGATGCCGCCCGCCGCAGCGGTCTCGGGAAAGACGGCGGCAAGATAGGGCGCAAACCGCTCCAGCCGTGCGGCGGCGTCCTCAATGTCGGCCAAAGTCAGCGGGCAGGCGGCCACAGCTTGTGCAAAGGGCAGCTTGTCCGGGTTTACCCATGCAGTCTCCTTCAGGGCGCAGAGATCGGAGACTACGGGGTATGCCGCGATCCAATCGGCAACAGAACGCCCGGCAATGCACTTGGCAGGTGAAACCATAGCGGATCCTCCTTTATATATAAAAGTAAAAGCAGATGATGCGCCCGGCGGTTTTTGCGGAGCGCTGCGTGTCTTGAATATAAAGGTTTTTACAGGAATTGTCAACCGGCTGCGCTTTGCGCCGGGCGGGTCAGAGCGCCACGATCTCGGTGGTCACCAGCTGCTGCTCTGCGCCGTAGTTCAGCTTCATGGCGTAGTCGGTCAGGGCACAGAATTCTTCTGCCTCCTTCCGGGTGGCAAAATAGTTTTCGGTAAGTACCTCGGAGCTGCCGCGGGCGTGGAAGATGGTCTTTACCACAAAGTTGTTTTCGTCCATAGTGTGCCTCTCTTTTTCCGGTTGATGGGGAGGGGCTGCCGTCCCTCGGTGTAATTGCAGTATAACAGGGCAAATGTACCACAGAACGGACTTTTAACGGAAGCGGGAATATTTTTACGCAAACCGGTCGAAAAGCTGTGCTGACCGCAAGAACAGGAGAAACTTGGAAGGAGAGCAGCACACTGCCCAAAAACCTTGTTAAAAAACTGGCATTTTGCCGTTTTTGTGTAAAGTATACAAGAATAAACACAAAAAAACGGCATTGTGCGTATTGCTATTTTAAAACTGATATATTAGAATATAAGCAAGAAGAGCGTGCAGGCGTACTGCGCGTGCCATAAGATAAATAACGACAGGAGGAACTTCTCTATGCCTATGAAAATGGGTTGGCGCTGGTATGGCGAGGGCAACGACCCCGTCACCCTGAGCGACATCAAGCAGATCCCCGGCGTGACCAGCATCGTCTGGGCACTGCACAACAAGATGCCCGGCGAGATCTGGGAAATCGACGAGATCCAGAAGGTTGCAGACCAGATCCACGCCTACGGCTTTGATATGGATGTTGTTGAGTCCGTCAATGTGCACGACGATATCAAGATCGGTCTGCCCACCCGCGACCAGTATATCGAGAACTACAAGCAGTGCATCCGCAACCTGTCCAAGTTCGGCGTCAAGGTCATCTGCTACAACTTCATGCCCATCTTCGACTGGACCCGCACCGACCTGTTCCACCCCGTCGGCGACGGCTCCACCGCACTGTTCTACGAGAAGGACAAGATCAAGGGCGATTACAAGGCGATGGCTGAGTATATCATGTCCTTCACCGAGAAGTATAATATGACCTTCCCCGGCTGGGAGCCGGAGCGCATGGCAAAGCTGGACGAGCTGTTCAAGGCTTACGCCCCTGTCACCAAGGAGAAGCTGTGGGAGAACCTGAAGTACTTCCTGGAAGCTCTGATGCCCACCTGCCACGAGTGCGACATCAAGATGGCCATCCACATGGACGATCCTCCTTGGGATATCTTCGGCCTGCCCCGCCTGCTGGTGGACGAGCCCAGCATCGACCGCTTCCTGAAGATGGTGGACGATCCGTACAACTGCCTGACCCTGTGCACCGGCAGCCTGAACGCAAACCCCAACAATAACTGTGCCGAGATCATCCGCAAGCACTGCGACCGCATTGCCTTCGGCCACGTCCGCAACATCCATCACTTCCCCAACGGCGACTTCTCCGAGGCTGCCCACCGCGACTGCTGCGGCGAGACCGGCATCATTGAGGTGATGCGCGCTTACCATGATTGCGGCTTTGAGGGCTACATCCGCCCCGACCACGGCCGTCAGCTGTGGGAGGAAGGCCCCGGCGTCTGCCGCCCCGGCTATGGCAAGTATGACCGTGCTCTGGGCATCCAGTATATGCTGGGTATCTGGGATCTGCTGGACCGTCTGGATGAAGAAAAGAAGGGCTGATGATTATGAAGCTGTCTGATATCAAAAACGGCAATCTGTCCGCCGAGTGGGCAGAAAAGGGCTACGAGCTGCCCAAATTCGACATCGAGGCTGTCAAGGCCAAGACCCACGCCGAGCCCACTTGGGTGCACTTCGGCGCAGGCAACATCTTCCGCGCTTTCCCCGCTGCCGTGCTGAACGATGCACTGAACAGTGGCAAGTACGACCGCGGCGTCATCGTGGCTGAAAGCTTCGACTACGAGATCATCGATAAGGCTTACCAGCCCTACGATAACCTGAGCCTGCTGGTCTGCCTGAAGTCCACCGGCGAGATCGAGAAGAAGGTCATCGCTTCCGTTACCGAGAGCCTGAAGGCTGACTACTCCTTCGGTGCCGACTGGGCACGTCTGGTGGAGATCTTCCAGAACCCCAGCCTGCAGATGATCTCCTTTACCATCACCGAGAAGGGCTACGGCGTTGCTCCCGCTGATCTGGAGCGCGGCCTGACCCCCGTGCTGGCCATGGGCAAGGTCACCGCTCTGCTGTACGAGCGCTTCAAGGCCGGCAAGCTGCCCCTGACCGTGCAGAGCATGGATAACTGCTCTCACAACGGCGATAAGGTCAAGACTGCCGTCCACGCCTACGCTGCAAAGTGGGTGGAGCAGGGTCTGGTGCCCGCCGAGTTCCTAGCCTATGTGCAGGACGAGACCAAGATCACCTTCCCCTGGAGCATGATCGATAAGATCACCCCGCGCCCGGACGCAAAGGTGCAGGAAATGCTGGCAAAGGACGGCTTTGAGGACAACTACACCATCGTGACCGAGAAGCACACCTTCACCGCTCCCTTCGTCAACGCCGAGGAGACCCAGTACCTGTGCATTGAGGATCACTACACCAACGGCCGTCCTCCGCTGGAGCTGGGCGGTGTGCTGTACTGCGACCGCGAGACCGTGGACAAGATCGAGAAGATGAAGGTCTGCACCTGCCTGAACCCCCTGCACACTGCCATGTCCATCTATGGCTGTATGCTGGGTTACAACCTCATCTCTGCCGAGATGGCAGACGAGGATCTGCGCTCCTTCATCCAGAAGATCGGCTATATCGAGGCTATGCCCGTTGTGGTCGATCCCGGCGTGCTGAACCCCTACGAGTTCATCGGCGCTGTCATCAACCGCCGTCTGCCCAACCCCTTTATGCCCGATGCTCCCCAGCGTATCGCTACCGATACCTCCCAGAAGCTGGCTATCCGCTTCGGCGAGACCATCAAGGCTTACGAGGAGCGCGGTCTGGACAAGTCCAACCTTGTGTTGATCCCGCTGGTGCTGGCAGGCTATGCCCGCTACCTGAAGGGCATCGACGACAACGGCCAGCCCTTCGAGATCTCTCCCGATCCGCTGCTGGCTGAGCTGCAGGCCATCGTCAACCCCTTGGAGGTCAAGGAAGGCGAGCAGGACTTCAGCTGCCTGAAGGCTCTGTACAGCCGTGCCGATGTGTTCGGCGTGGACCTGTACGCCGTCGGTCTGGGCGAGAAGATCGAGTCCATGGCCAAGGAGCTGTTCGCAGGCCCCGGCGCTGTCCGCGCCACCCTGCACAAGTACACGCTGGCCCGCTGAGCGCTGACGGTATCTTGAATTAAGCCATTCCCGCACCCATGCTGCGTTTTGCTTTGCCGCAGCGTGGGTTTTTTATTTTGTCCTTTTCCGGGCAAAACGAAAGACCGCCGGGTTTTGATGCCCGGCGGTCTTTCTTATGATAGGAGGATCAAAAATGATCTTAGATGATCAGTTCAGGACGGTCTGCTCGGTCTCGACGTCGAAGAGATGGACCTTGTGGGGATCGAAGGCGACGCGGACCTTGTCTCCGTTGCGTGCCTTGGAGGTAGGAGCGACGCGGGCGGTCATCTTGTTGCCCTTGTACTCCAGGTACAGGTAGATCTCAGCGCCCATCA
>OHSO01000850.1_pt1 | contig 15365 bp, 8 predicted proteins | sample 1578651 | NCBI WGS metagenome assembly OHSO01 (sample SAMEA3879524, study PRJEB24766) | human gut metagenome | biome: human-associated habitat; feature: feces | place: USA | collected 1985/1987 | reverse complement strand
GTGCCTGGGGTGCGCGCGGTATGGCTAACGCCGATACCAAAGCAACCTATAAAACGATTCTGGCACATTATTATCCCGGAACTCAGCTTGTCCGTTAGCAGGAAGCTATGCGTCCTGTAATATATAAGAAAAGAGAGAATTTTGCATGTTAGTAACTGATTTTGATTATGATTTGCCACAGGAGCTTATTGCTCAGCATCCTATGGAGCCGCGCGACCATTCGCGCCTGCTGGTTGTTGACAAAAAGACCGGTGAAATTGAGCATAAGCATTTTTATGATCTGGTAAATTATCTTAAGCCCGGCGATGTGCTGGTGTTTAATGATACCCGCGTTATTCCCGCGCGCCTGCACGGTACGAAGGATACCGGTGCCCATGTTGAGGTATTTCTGCTGACCCGCAGAGATGCAACCGACTGGGAGGTTCTGGTACGCCCCGGCAAAAAGCTGCAGGTTGGTGCCAAGATTAACTTCAGCGATGAATTGAGCTGCGAGGTTATCGAGCACACCGACTTCGGCGGACGCGTAGTACGCTTTAAGTATGACGGTATCTTCGAAGAAATTCTTGACCGTCTGGGTGAAACTCCTCTGCCGCCGTATATCACGGCACCGCTGGAGGATAAGGAGCGTTATCAGACTGTTTATAACCGTGAGCGCGGCAGTGCTGCCGCTCCGACTGCAGGCCTGCACTTTACCAAAGAGCTGCTGCAGAAAATCAAGGAAATCGGCTGCGAAGAGGTTTTTGTAACATTGCATGTAGGCCTTGGTACCTTCCGCCCCGTAAGCGAGGCGAAGATTGAGGACCACAAGATGCATAAGGAGTTCTACACCGTATCGCAGGAGGCTGCGGATGCAGTAAACAAGGCGAAGGCCGAAGGCCGCCGTATTATTGCGGTTGGCACCACGGCAGTACGTACTCTGGAGGCTGCGGGCGCTGACGGTCAGCTGCACGCCGGCAGCAGCTGGACGAATATCTTCATTTACCCCGGTTACAAATTCCGTCTGGTAGATGACCTCGTAACCAACTTCCATCTGCCGCAGAGCACGCTGCTGATGCTGGTAAGCACTCTGTCTACCCGTGAGATTATGCTGCAGACCTACAAGAAGGCGGTTGAAGAAAAATATCGCTTCTTCTCCTTTGGCGATGCCATGTTTATTACAGACCTCAATAAATAAGATTTTTGCCTTCGCCGTAAAGCCGAAGGCGCTGATAAATATTTTTAGGAGATGCATATGACTAAACACGCAGTAACCTACGAACTAATTAAAGAATGTCCGCGCAGCGGTGCGCGTCTTGGCCGCTTGCATACGCCGCATGGTACCTTTGAAACTCCGATGTTTATGCCTGTAGGCACACAGGCAACGGTAAAAACTCTGGCACCGGAAGAGCTGTACGATATGGGCAGCCAGGTTATTTTGTCGAATACCTATCATCTGTTTTTGCGTCCCGGTCACGAGCTGGTGCGCAAGGCAGGCGGTCTGCATAAGTTTATGAACTGGGACAAGCCTATACTCACCGATAGCGGTGGATTTCAGGTCTTTTCGCTTTCAAAGCTTCGCAGAATAAAAGAAGAGGGCGTATATTTCAACTCCCACGTTGACGGCAGAAAGATATTTATGGGACCTGAAGAATCGATGCAGATACAGTCAAACCTTGCTTCGACTATCGCAATGGCATTCGACGAATGTGTTGAAAACCCTGCCGCTTATGAATATTCTAAGAAATCATGCGAGCGTACAGTCCGCTGGCTTTACAGATGCAAAGACGAGATGGAAAGGTTAAACGCTTTACACGATACTATCAATAAACATCAGCTTCTTTTCGGCATCAATCAGGGCTGTACTTTCTCTGACCTCAGAATAAAGCACATGGAGGCAATTGCGCGACTTGATATGGACGGCTACGCTATCGGCGGACTTGCAGTCGGCGAACCTACCGATGTTATGTACAGGATAATTGAAGATGTTGAGCCCGTTATGCCAAAGAATAAAATAAGATATCTTATGGGTGTCGGCACTCCGTCAAACATTATTGAAGCTGTCGCAAGAGGAGTTGACCTTTTTGACTGTGTAATGCCGAGCAGAAACGCACGTCATGCTACCATATTCACATGGAGCGGAATAATGCATGCGACAAACGCATGCTACGAAACAGACCCGCTTCCGCTTGACCCTGAATGTGACTGCCCGACCTGCCGCAATCATTCAAGAGCATACATTCGTCACCTTTTCAAGTCAAATGAACAGCTTGCAGGAAGACTTGCTGTAATTCATAACCTCTATTTCTATAACACACTTATGGAAAAGATCAGAGATGCTCTTGACAATGGCACTTTTGCCGAATTCAGAGCAGAATATTCCGAAAAGCTTTCCAAAATTCTCTGATTGGCCGCTTCCTAAAAACTGTATCGAAAGGAACTATAAACCATGGAAATGAAAGATCTTTACAAAAAATATATCAAGGAAACCTTTGACGAAAACGGACTTATCAAAGACCTCGATTTTGATATTCCCGAAAACTTCAATTTTGCTTATGACATAATCGATGTTATAGGCAAAAGTGAGCCTGAGCGCAAAGCGATGGTTTGGGTCAATGATAAGGGCGAAGAGCATACCTTTACTTACAAGGATCTTTCGGTCAGATCGAATCAGTGCGCAAATATGCTTCTTGCACACGGCGTAAAAAAAGGTGACATGGTTCTTTCGGTTCTCAAAAGACACTATCAGTTCTGGATATTGCTTCTTGCGCTTGATAAAATCGGCGCTATTCTCATTCCTGCAACAAATCAGCTTATGAAAAAGGATTACACCTATCGTTTTGAAGCAGCAGATGTAAACTACGTTGTTGCTACCGCTGACGGAGATGTTACAGATCATATTGAGCAGGCGCTTGAAGAATACAAAGATATAAAAGAGAAATTTATCGTTAGAGGAAATCGTGACGGCTGGACGAACTTTGATGCGGAATGTGCAAAATATCCGACTGAACTCGAAAGAATTCAGAACAATGTAAATGACAATATGCTTATATACTTCACATCGGGAACAACAGGCTATCCAAAAATGGTCGTTCACACACATTATTATTGCCTCGGACATATCGTCACGGCGAAATATTGGCACAAGCTTCACGAAGGCAGCCTGCACCTTACGATATCCGAATCAGGCTGGGCAAAATGTATGTGGGGAAAGATGTACGGTCAGCTTCTCTGTGCAGCTTGTCTGTTTGTTTATGACTTTGACCGCTTCCATGCAAATGATATTCTACAGAAAATCCAGGATTATAAAGTTACTTCGTTCTGCGCACCTCCGACAATGTACCGTATGTTCATCAAAGAGGGAATCTCGGATTACGATCTTTCCAATCTTGAACGCACAAGCATTGCAGGCGAAGCTCTCAACCCCGAGGTATTTAACCGTTGGTACGACCTCACGGGATTAAAGGTTATGGAGGGCTACGGTCAGACTGAAACTGTTCTTGCGATAGGAAATATGTGTGAAATGGAACCAAAGCCGGGTTCAACTGGTATTCCAACGCCGCTTTTTGACATAAAAATCTATGATGATGACTGCAACGAGGTTGAAAACGGTCAGGAGGGAGAAATCGTAATTATTCCTAAGACAACGGAGAAGATCGGTCTTTTCAAGGAATACTACAAGAACCCCGAAGCCACCGCCGAGGCATGGAGAGGCGGAGTTTACCACACAAATGACCTCGCTTACAAGGATAATGACGGCTATTTCTGGTATGTTGGACGCAAGGACGATGTTATCAAGTCCTCAGGTTACAGAATCGGACCATTTGAGATCGAAAGTGTTCTTATGGAACACCCTGCGGTTCTTGAAGTTGCTGTTACGGGTGTAAAAGACGCAATAAGAGGTATGGTCGTTAAGGCAACTATCGTTCTTACCAAGGCGTACAGGGACAAGGGGGACGAAAAACTTGTAAAAGAGCTTCAGGAACACGTTAAAAACCAGACTGCGCCATACAAATATCCCCGTGTTATCGAATTCGTTGATGAACTTCCAAAAACTATCAGCGGAAAGATAAGACGAGTTGAAATACGTGAAAAAGATAATTCAAATTCATAAAAAACACAGCCTGATAAGAAAATTCCTGTCAGGCTGTTACAATTTACAAAAGCCGTTTTTGAATCAAAATCAAAAACGGCTTTAATTTTTAGTGCTGGTTTAAAATGCGTTCATCGCAGTATTCACATTCAAGAGTATCTCCGTTGCCTCTGAACGATCGCGGCAGATATGCTTCCTTGTGAGTAATGCAGTTGGGGTTTGTACATCTGATACTGTTGTGAATATTTCCGCTGAGAAGTGTGGACGGATATTCATTCTTCAAAACAGTGAGAATAAGCGCCATTCTGACATACATGCCGTACTTGGCCTGCTTGAAATACATTGCACGGGGGTCATCATCAACCTCAATCGCAATCTCATCGACTCTCGGAAGAGGGTGAAGAACAATAAGGTCTTTGCTTGCTTTGGACATTTTCTCCGTATCAAGACGGTAAACATTTTTCTGCTTTTCGTATTCATCAAGGTCAGAAAAACGCTCGCGTTGGATTCGTGTCATATATAGAATATCAAGCTTGTCAATAACTTCTTCAAGTGAATAGACCTCGGTAAATTCACAGCCATGCGCCTTTAGTATATCAATAATATATGACGGAACTTTAAGCTCAGGCGTTGAAATAAAGATGAACTTGTTTCCCTTGTAGCAGGACATTGCTTTGCATAGAGAATGAACGGTTCGGCCGTTTTTGAGGTCACCGCAGAAGCCGATAGTATGATTTTCAAGCGTTCCTTTTTCTATGTATAAGGTCAGCAGATCGGTGAGGGTCTGTGTAGGGTGAAGATGTCCGCCATCGCCTGCGTTTATGATAGGGCAATCAGCTGTTAAGGCAGCAGCCTTTGCAGAACCTTCAAGTGGGTGACGCATTACCAAGACATCTGCATAACCCGAAACTATTTTTGTTGTATCCTTAAGATTCTCGCCCTTTGAAACCGATGAAGTTGCAGGATTATCAAAACCGATTATCGTTCCGCCAAGGCGAAGCATTGCTGTCTGAAATGACATCTGTGTTCTTGTGGACGGTTCATAGAAGAGCGTACCCATAATTTTTCCGTCACATTCATGAGCGTATTTTTGGGGTTCTTTTGCGATCTTTGCACCGAGCGAAACAATCTCGTTCCACCATGAAATCGGCATATCGCTAAGGTCGATAAGGTTGGTAAATTTAGATGTTACCATAGTTAAAGATCCTTTCATTTATAACAATATGATTTTATCTTATTCATTCTATCACAAAACTACATTCTATTCAATAGTTTTTTCAAATTTAATAAATTCGGTCATAAATTGACATAAAATTAACCACAAAAAAACTCACACGATCTTTTTTAACCGTATGAGCTTTTGTGAGTTTCATATTAGAGTGCGATAGAAACCCTGCCGTCAGAGTTAGCAGGAACTTCAACAGTCTTGCCGCCCGAAACAGTGATCTTGAACGGTGAAGCATTCTTTGTGAAGCTTACATCGATCGAGCCATTGTTGTTTACGGCTGTAAGTTCAAGAATCTTGTTGGAATCTGTATCGTAGATAGTGCAGGAAGCGGACTTGCCGTTTTCGAGCTCGTAAATAACGATCTCTGCATTGTTGAGATAATCGTATTCAAAGTTCTTCTCAAATGCACCGTAAGCAATGATGCTGTTAGGCTTGGCGAGGCAGGGGAGAGAGAAGTAATCGAACTTTTCATTATAATACTTTCCGCCCTCGTACTTCTTGCCGCTGATGATATCGGTCCAAACGCCTGCTGGAACATAGAACTCAGCTGTGCCCTCTTCGTTGAATACGGGAGCAACAAGAACGTTATCACCGAACATATACTGTCTGTCAAGGTAGAGGCAAGCAGGGTCATCTGCATAGTCAATAACCATTGCTCTCATCATAGGAACGCCGACAGTTGATGTCTTGTTAGCCTGAGCCCAGATATAAGGCATCATCTTGCCCTTGAGCTTTGTGAAGAAACGGAGAACATCAACGGATTCTTCATCGAAGAGCCAAGGCACTCTGTAAGAGGAGTTTCCGTGAAGTCTTGAATGTGAGGAGAACAGACCGAATGCTGCCCATCTCTTGTAGATATCAGGTGTTGCTGTTGCTTCAAATCCACTCATATCGTGGCTGAAATAGCCAAAACCGGAAGCGCAGAGCGACAAGCCGCCGCGGAGTGTTTCTGCCATTGAAGTGTATTCAGCAGAGCAGTCACCGCCCCAGTGAACAGGGAACTGCTGACCGCCGACTGTTGCGGAACGTGCAAACAGGCAAGCCTTGTTTTCACCGTAATATTCCTTAAGAACATTGAATACAGTTTTATTGTAAAGATATGTGTAATAGTTATGCATTGCGATAGGATCAGAACCGTCGAAATACTTAACATTTGTCGGGATTCTTTCACCAAAGTCGGTCTTGAAGCAGTCAACGCCCATTTCGCAGAGCTTTTTGAGCTTGCTTGCATACCACTTGCAGGCATCTGGATTTGTGAAGTCTACAATTGCCATACCGGGCTGCCACATATCACACTGGAATACGCTGCCATCGAGGTTCTTAATGAAGTAACCATTTTCCCTGCCCTCTGCAAAAAGAGCAGAACGCTGTGCAATATAAGGATTGATCCAAACGCAGATCTCAAGTCCCTTTGCTTTAAGACGCTTGAGCATTGCAGCAGGGTCGGGGAACTGGCGCTTGTCCCATTCAAAGTTACACCATTCAAATTCCTTCATCCAGAAGCAGTCAAAATGGAATACCTGAAGAGGGATATCTCTTTCAGCCATACCGTCGATAAAGGAAGTAACTGTTTCTTCATCGTACTTTGTTGTGAACGAGGTTGTGAGCCAAAGTCCGAATGTATAAGCAGGAGGAAGTGAGGGCTTACCTGTGAGCGTTGTGTAATTTGAGATAACTTCTTCGAGGTTTTCGCCGCCGATAACGAAATATTCAAGTTTTTCTCCGGGAACAGTAAAGGAAACCTTTGAAACTGTATCGGAAGCGACTTCATAAGAAACCTTATCAGAAGAATTTACAAAGATACCATATCCTCTTGAAGAGATATAGAACGGAATGGACTTATAAGACTGGTCACTGCAAGTACCGCCGTCAGAGTTCCATGTTTCAACATTCTGACCGTTCTTAACGAATGTTGTGAACTTTTCGCCGAAGCCGTAGATACATTCACCAACAGAAAGTGTAAGCTGTTCACGGAGATAAGAATTGCGCTTATCGCGGGGATAAGACCAGAATGTATCGTCCTGTGTTGCTTCAAGTCTGCTGGAAACCTTGAACTGGCTTTCATTTACAACAGTTGTAGCTCTCCAAGCGCCGCCGGTGAGCTTCTTGTCTTTGTAGTAGAACTGAACATTCCAGCTGAACTTTGAAATATGCACCTTTGTATCGCCTGCAACGAGCTCAACATAATCATCGCCGTCAATGATCTCAGGAGTAAATCCCTGATCTTCATAAAGTTCAAACTTAGGTGCATTGTCAAGTGTACCCATATAGTGGTTTATGGAAACCTTGATAACATCTTTCTGTGTGCAGGAATAGGTGATATCGAGAACAGGTCCGCCGAGTGTCATACCTCTGTTCTGGATATAGTTTGTTGTCGCAAGGACATTTATAAAGTTTTTGCCTGTCTTGATCTCATAGGCCTGTGATGCATAGTTTACATCATAGCCTTTCTGATTAAGCCAAAAGCCGTCTGCAAATTTCATGACAAAATCCTCCTCTTATGTAATTGATTACATTGTACAACATACACATAAAAAATGCAAGAGGTTTTCAAAATTTTATTTTTTGTTCATATCTTTTTCTTTGATGTAAGGCATACAAGCCCTTAACTTTGAATATTATTGAACAAAGCAGATGATGATACAAAAATGCTCTCACCGAGAAATTTTTATCATTAAAATTGTTTTACCATGACAAAACAAGGAGGAAAACCTATGGAACTTAAAATCAACAGGGAAGAATTATGTTCGTCCGAATTGATCCTGAAAACCAAGCAGGAACAGTCGATCGAACTCGACTATGTTCTTCCCGATTATTACCCCGAGATTTTCAAAATACTGAAATGCTTCACTTCGCCGAAAATATCTTCATACAACGTTTCGGGCAGCAAACTCACATACGAGCTTTGCGTAAACATAAAGATAGCGTATAATGACGAAAACAGCTGCACTGTTCACGTTGTAGACCAGAAAATTATGTTTACGAAGTCAGTTGAACTCGGAAGATCTTGCAATGAACCTAAAGTTTGTATCAAGCCAAGTGTTGACTATATCAACTGCCGCGCGGTAAATTCACGCAGACTTGACATCAGGGGAGCTGTTTCGATCGATATATGCGTCACCGACAGCAGTAGACAGGAAGTTGTCTGTGATGCTTACGGAATGGACATCGAACTTTGCAAAAAGCCGATTACATACCCCGTGAACAAGCTTTATGCCGAAAAACAGATTACAATAACCGACGATTTTGAGCTTGGGATATCAAAACCTGCCATAAACGACATACTTTACTATGACATGTGTGTTTCTTCAACTGATAAAAAGATAATCGCAAATAAAATGGTCGCAAAAGGTGAAATCTGCATAAATATGTTCTACACCTGCGATGAAGACAAAATCGAAACGCTCACGTTTACACTTCCATTCTCGCAGATAATCGATATCGAGGGCATCGATGACAGATTTGACTGTAATATCGAAGCAGAGATAATGAACTGCGAGATAATGCCCCGTTCGGACGGTGACGGAAACACCAAGGTCGTTGACTGCTCGATTTCGATAATGATAAAATGCAATGCATACAGAATGGGAACACTTGAACTCGTCTTTGACGAATATTCGACCTCTTTCGGAACTTCCGACCAGAGAGAAACTATCCATTACGATACTATACCGAAATGGATAAACACTACATTTTCCGCAGACTGCTCATTTGATACCGGTGAAAACAAAGTCGAACGCGTTTACGGCGTTACAGCAAATGTAAAGGGCTGTCGCTTTGCAGCAAACAGCGAGAGAAGCGAACTTACCGCAGACGGAACGATATGCTGTACGCTTATTGCATGCTCGGAGGACGGCAAAAGCATTTTTGCTGACAAGGAAGAAAACTTTACATACAGTATTCCCCTTGAAAACATCTCCGATGAAGCGTGTATCAATATCAGCGTGATACCTTTCTCCTGCTCATACAATATTTTATCCGAGGGGACTGTAGATGCAAAGGCAGAACTTAAACTTTGCGGAAGCGTTTGCTGCACCAAGACAGCAGAATGTATCACCGATATTTATGCAGACGAAGATACTCCTATACAAAAGGACGTGAACTGTGCATTGAAGCTTTATTTCTGCGAAAGTGGTGAAAGTCTTTGGGATATCGCCAAGCGTTTCCACTCTTCCGCAAAACTTATAATGGACGAAAATGACATAGAAGATGACATAATCGGCAATGATATGATGCTGATAATTCCAATAATGTAAAAGGGGTGTTCCGGAATGGTCAATAATGATATTTACAGCAGCATTGCCAAAAGAACTGACGGTGACATTTACATCGGTGTTGTCGGACCGGTCAGAACAGGCAAATCAACTTTTATAAAAAAATTTATGGAATCGCTCGTTATTCCAAATATCACAAGCGAGTTCCGCAAAGAACGTGCCATTGACGAACTTCCTCAATCAGCCGCAGGCAAGACCATAATGACTACCGAACCAAAATTCATTCCCGAAGAAGCGGTCGAGATAAAACTTTCGGATAATGCTGTTTTCAACGTCCGAATGATAGACTGCGTAGGCTATATCGTTCCTGCCGCGATCGGTTACATTGAGAACGAAGCTCCGAGAATGGTTATGACACCATGGTTTGAGGAAGAGATACCTTTTGCAATGGCAGCCGAGATTGGGACGCAGAAGGTCATCAAGGAACACTCAACGATTGGTCTTGTTGTTACAACAGACGGCAGTATCACCGACATTCCCCGTGATGACTATTGTGATGCTGAGGAACGTGTAATAAATGAGCTTAGCGAGATCAACAAACCGTTCGTAATCATTCTGAACTGTCTTGACCCGAAAAGCAGCAGCGCGCAGCAGCTTGCATCGGAGCTTGAAGATAAATATTCAACCCCGGTTATCCCCGTAAACTGTCTTGAACTTGACGAGCAGGGGATAAGTGATATTTTAAGACAGGTGCTTTACGCATTTCCCGTTAAGGAAGTCAATATCACCATGCCGAAATGGATAACTGCACTCGAAAAAAATCACTGGCTCAAAAGCAGTGTTATTTCCGCTATAAGAGCGGCAGCAGAGAATATCAAACATATTCGTGATATGACTAAGCTCACCGAACGGCTTTCTGACAGTGAATATATATCGGGTTCGCAAATATCGGAAATCGATCTTGGAAAGGGAAGTGCAGGCATCAAACTGGACTTTGACAGCGAACTTTTCTACAAAATCCTCGGCGAAAAAACAGGTATTGAGATCAAAAACGACAATGACCTTATGCCGCTTCTGAAAGATCTTATCGCTATCAAAAAGAAATATGAAAAGGTTGAAAATGCCTTAAACGAAGTTGAAGCAACGGGATATGGTATCGTTATGCCAGATATCGATGATCTATCACTCGAAGAACCCGAGATCGTTAAGCAGGGTGGAAAATACGGCGTTCGTCTGAAAGCTTCCGCGCCGTCAATTCACATGATGAAAGCTGATATCGTCACCGAAGTCAACCCGATAGTCGGTTCGGAAAAGCAATCGGAAGAGTTGGTTATGTATCTTATGAATGAATTCAATGATGACCCAACAAAAATTTGGAATTCAAATATCTTCGGCAAATCCCTGCACGAACTTGTTAATGAGGGTCTGCACAACAAGCTTTACAAAATGCCCGTTGATGCTCGTCTCAAACTTCAGGAAACACTTGAACGTATCATCAATGAGGGCTGCGGCGGACTAATCTGCTTTATTCTTTGATTTCTTCCTTATATTTTTGTCATAAAAAAACATCACCCTTGCAGGTTTAATGCAAGGGTGATGTGCTTTTATTGGATTATGATAACTTATTGCCGCATTCTGCGCAGAATTTAGCGTTTGGACTTGTTATTCTTGCGCCGCACTGGTCACAGAAACGAGGCTTAGGTTCTTCGGAAGCAGGTTGTTCATCTGCTTTTTCCTCTGCTTCTTCAACGACAGGTGTTTCTTCCGTTTTTTCAGCAGATTCGGTCTTTTCTTCAACTGCCTCTGCTGTCGGTTCAGCGGTTTCAGTCTTGGGTGCCGAAGCTTCATTTGCAGCTTCGTTTATAGCAGCAACAGGTATCTCCTGCGTTCTTTCCTTAACGGCATTTTCAAGGAGTTCCTTCATCTTTTCGGCAGAACGCTGATCTCTTATGTAGTTTACAAGAGCGGTCATAGCCTTTGCAGTACCGTCGATCGTATTCTTGTTTATTGCACAGTTGATCTCGTTTGTGTTGCCGTTTCTCTCGGTAACAACGATAGATGTGCTTACAAACGACTTTTTAGCCTGGAACGAAACAATATCATCGATCTTTATACGATTGAACACGCCTTTGTTGATGAAGTAGAAATACTCTGTTGTAAGAGCAAAACCATTATCTCCCGAATTGTCATGGAGGAAGATAGGAAGCTCGTATCTTCCGACAGAGATATAAGTCTTGCAAGCTTCATCATACTTAGGATAGAAGAGGTTTGAAAGGGTAGGAACAAGGAAGTTTGCCGTTGAAACATTGAACTCATCGATCTTCTGCTTAAGGAACGTGATATATGTTCTCTGCTCGTTATTTTTGAGTTCCATTATATGTGATTCGATCATATCAAGGTACTTGTTCTTGACTGTATCATCGAGAGCCATTGTTCTGAGACGAACGATAACATCAAGCGACTTCTTTGCACTGAGATTGTTGATATTTCCGATAATATCGGTAACTTCCTTTTCAGCAAGGGAAGAAAGACATTCATCAACTTTAACAATGTACTTCGTTTTGAGTTCAAGCGGACATCTGTATTCTTCGATCCTTGTTTTGACAGCGAGAAGCTCTTCCTTAGACATATTTTCAACACCGTCCATAAGCTTCTCAATGTTTTCAATGTGAAGTTCTTTTATTCTGTTTTCAAGCTGTTCAATGCGTTCTGTCTTCTTATCTTCGTGGAAATCACCATTTTTGATAGTATCGAGAGCATAAATAGCCTTGTCAACATCAATTGTATTTATGTCACCGATGATAGCATCAAGCTTTTCTGTTTCAAGAACAGAAGCTCTTTCAGCTATCTTATTTACGCCGCGCTCAAAGTTTTCGAGTGTGACTTCGTTATCGGCAAGCTTATCGGAAAGATCGGACTTGAACTGTTCAAGTTCGCTTTCAGACATATTCTGAACTGTATCAAGAAGCTTGTTATATTCAGCGTTTTTGATATTGTCGATACATTCATCAATCTTAGTATAGTACTCATCACTGATAGCAACATATTCTTCGTTTTCTGAAATTTCAGCTCTAAGCTTCTCAAGCTGTTCGATGTCCATTTCGGAAATGCCTGAGCAAAGTTCATCAAGCTCTTCACGGCGAAGTTCATCTTCACGCTCGGTAACCTTTTTGAGATAAACCGTTGTAATAGACTCGTCATAAGTACCGCCGAGAAGAACATCTTTGAGTTCATTCAAAGCATCCTGATTCATAGAGAAAATGTACTTGCAGCGTTCAGCAAGCTCAGAGTTCTTGAGTTCAGCTTCACGGCGATCAATTCTGTCAAAGCATTTATCCTTGAGTTCGCTGTTGTAAGTCTTATCGGAAGAATTGATCTTGGAACGAAGTTCATCAAGCTGATCCTGTTCCATATTTTCAATGTTTTCACACATTGAGGCAAGTTCTTCATCAACAAGAGTTTGCTCACGCTGTGCTACCTTTACCATATAAGGAGCAATAAGTTCATCGCTGTAACTCTTTTCGCTGAGAACCGACTTGATGCTTTCAAGCTCTTCTTCTGTTGCAAAATCAACATTTTCAAAAAGCTTTTCAACCTCGTGATGCTCATAATCAACGATAAGTCTGTCAATTTCTTCAATATATGCGCTTGTGTACTTTTCGGGGAACTTGTCACTCGAAAGCTTGAGCTTTGCATCTGTGAGCATATCAAGTGAAAATTCGTCCATGCCGCTGCAAATAAGATCGATCTCAGCCTTGATCTTATCATCTGCAAACTGTTCGATCTTACGTGTATAGCTTTCAGCCATTACAGCAGGATATCTGCCGGAATTTACACTCTGGAGCAGGGTAGATATCTCGGCAGTATCCATATCGTCAAGCTTGGCGATTCTTCTGTCAAGCTCCTCTGTAAATGCGATATCAAGGTGATTGTTGATATCGGGAAGCTTTGCATTTATAACAGATTCAGCATAGCCGGATTTAAGAACATCGTCACGAAGCTTGATAGTTTCATCAGCGTCAAGCGTTGGCAGACCAAGACAAAGCTGATCGAGCATACTTTCCTCAACGCAGTTCATTGCCATCTTAACTTTGAGAAGATACTTCGACTTTGTAACATCGTCAATAGTAATGCCTTCAATATGCTTTTTGAGCTGATCAAGCTCATCTTTGTTAAGAGCCGAAAGGTTGATGCAAAGTGTCTGGAGTTCAAGCTCGTTGGCAACTGCGCGCTTCATAGCCTCGGGAGTGTCAAAAACAGTTCCGTTAAAGCTTCTGCTGCGAATATCAGCATCTTTGATATATTCAGCAAGTTCATCAATATAGCTTCTGTCCTCAAAGCCATACTTGACATTGACCTTTTCAAGTTCGTCCTTTATGATCTCAGCCTGCTTGATCCCCGATACAAAATTGCCGTTTTCATCAAACAGTTCCGCATTTAAATAAGAATCGAAAATAACACGCTGGAGGGAAGCCTTATCCACAGGCGCAACATTCCAGAAATTTGCAAGCTTTTCAAGGTTAGCTTCTTCCTCGGGATATCTGTAAAGCGTATATGCAAAAATGCCATAGCTTTCAGGTCTGAATGAAAGTATCCGGGAAATAAGGAACTTCTCCTCAGCAGCTCCCTGAGAGCCTGAAAAATCCTTCTGTTCAAGGTCTTTCATAAGTGATACATAGTCACTGTCAGAATTAACGGAATAGCTGTACTCAAAGAGATCAGACTTTGCAAGTGCATCGGTAAATGCTATCTTTACCGCAGCCATAGCAGCACTGTTTCCGTCAATATTGATACCGTGTGATTTTTCAGAAAGCTCTTCTTCAGAAAGGTTTATGTACTTATTTACATACTCGGAAACAAACTTGTCAAGAGTAATTGTAACGCCGTTGTTTGAAAGCACTTCAACAGCAAGCTTTCTGATGAACTCCTCAGCAGAAAAATCAAATTCGGAAGCCTTGAAAATTTCGTCAGCTTCGGAAAGCTCTCCCGCAATAGCATCAAACTGTTCAAAAAGAACATCGGTTTTCAGTATTCTTGTGGTTTTGCCGTCAATGATGACCTTTTTATCAAAAAGATCAAATGTAAGGTCATTCGTATCTGCGAAATCAGGTGCTTCGCCAACGCACTTAGCAAGATATTTGTCAATACATTTCTGAATGTATTCGGAATCAAGCGTGATTATCTCGCCGATCTCCGATTTGTTCCAAAAGAATGTGTTATTGATCTTTTTGAAATGAAGAACTCTGTTGGTAAGGGGAGTGACAGGAGCGTATCGTTTGCCCTTTTCACGCATATATGCTTCGCTTACAACAATAGTATCATTCTTTCCGTTTATCATCCAATCCTCGGCATAAAAAGCGTTTTCAGCCATAATATCGGTAAGATAAACATAACCGTTCTCGGCAGCTATCTCTCTCGCTCTTGTGATATTGAAAGACTGCCACTCTTCGTTATCGGCAGACATTAAAAGCATATCAGAATAACGGCAGATATTAAGTCCGTTGCTCTTAGCTTCCTCGTCAGAACATCTGCATATCAATTCATTTTTCTGGGTAGGATGACATATAAATTTAGCTTCGGAAAAGCACTTGTTTTCGAGTTCATCGGCAAAAGCAAAGCATTTTTCCTTAAATACGTCATACTGATTAAATACGTCCATATTTTTGCCCCCAAATTTCAAAATTATATATTTATATCATACCAAAATTGCCTTTAAAAGTCAATAACTTATTGCAATTTTAACAATAATTCTTTTTTTAGGCAATTTATTTTATTAATTTCATCAGTTTAACAGTCTGCATTGAAAAAAAGATAAATAAAAAGGATTCTTTTGTCAAATTAAAAAAATCATTTC
>OHSO01000837.1_pt1 | contig 15486 bp, 11 predicted proteins | sample 1578651 | NCBI WGS metagenome assembly OHSO01 (sample SAMEA3879524, study PRJEB24766) | human gut metagenome | biome: human-associated habitat; feature: feces | place: USA | collected 1985/1987 | reverse complement strand
GGGAAGGCTGGGATGGGGCTTGTAGATGGATAGTGCGCACCCCCGGCAACTCCGTCAGAGTTGCTGCTGCTTGCGGGCCGCTCTTCACATGTACTCTGTGCATTGCTGCTGCTTGCGGGCCGCTGTTTGTATGTACCCCTTGCATTGCTGCTACTTACGGGCTGCTCTTTACATGTACTTTGTGCATTGCTGCTGCTTGCGGGCCTTACATTTTCCCCCTTGCCATTGTCAATACATAGGTAGCGGGAGCAGCCCGCTACCTTTGGATAGTCTTCTTCGGCGTCGCTATTGGCGTGGCGCCTTCTCTGATTACTTTGTCTTGTGGCTTATTTCTGCATCATCCGGCGTGACTTCTCTTTGGCAAAAGCCTGCATATCTACAGCCACGTCGTCTTCGTCTACGATTTCCACGCCAGTCATGGTCTCGATAATATCCTCCATCGATACCACACCTCGCAAGCATCCATATTCGTCGACAATGATAGAGATGTGCTCGCGCTTTTCGAGCATCTTCTCCCAGATTTGATATACAGAGTCATCCTCATTGAAGGAGAGAATAGAGCGTACCATGTCTGACAATTTGGTATCAAACTTATCGTCCGACAAGGCCTTCAGCACCATGTCTTTCAATACATATCCCACAATATAGTCCTTGTTTGCGTCGTATACGGGTATGCGCGAAAAATTCCAAGTCTGCTGGTCGTAGAACTCCTTGATGGTCAGGTTCGTGTTGGCAGTCTCTACCACTATCGACGGGGTCATGATTTCTCGCGCCTTGACACCTGCCAGATGGATGCAACTCTTGATGATTTTGCTTTCCGACTCGCGGAAGATGCCCTCGGTGGTACCTACGTCTACCATTGCCGACACCTCTTCGCGGCTTACCGATACCTGGTGGTTCTTAGGTGTGAATATCTTGGTGATGACCTCTGAGAGCAGTACCAGCGGATAGGTGATGAATATGAGCACACGGATAATCTTTGTGGAAGTCATGGCGAGCGAACGCCAATAGGATGCACCGATAGTCTTGGGGATGATTTCTGAAAGAACGAGAATCAGCAGTGTAAGTATGGCCGATATCAGTCCAAAATACTCTTCGCCAAAGATTTTGATTGACTCGGCGCCCACGCCAGCCGAACCGATGGTGTGGGCGATGGTGTTGAGCGACAGAATGGCGCCGACCGGGCGGTCTACGTTGTTCTTGTACCGTTTCATCAGGGTGGCTGTCTTGTAGCCTTCGTTCTCCTTCATCGAGATGAACGACATGGGGGTTGACAAGAGTACTGCCTCAAGGATGGAACATAAAAAGGAAAGTGCCAAAGCACCTAAAAGATATAAAAGGATTAGGCCCATTTAGTGTATGTTTGGTTTATAATAAGTTATTGTAATGGTTGGGGTGCTGATAACTTACTACAAACGGAAGGCCTTGTTGTGTATGAATAACTTATGGTTCATTTACACCACAAAGTTATACGTTTTGTTACCATTTCAATGATTTTGCGGAAAATATTGGAAATCTTTAACTAAATTGTATTGGCTTGTTATAAAACCTTCAGTGTTGCTGCTGCTTGCGGAGGGCCAATTGCGGGGGTTATCCATTAATAGATATTTCTATAATAGGTTGATATAAACACAAAAAGCCGTGGCAGTGGCTGTCGGCTTCGCCTTGGCGTGGATGGTGCGCACCCCTGGCAACTCTGTAGGAGTTGCGTTTAGCCGAAGGCGTTACCCGTAGCAGGATAATGGGTAGGAATGGGCAGGCGGAAACCATAAGATTGTGTATAACGCCTACGGCTAATCGCAACTCCTACAGAGTTGCCATGTTAGTGGGGGCAGTTACCCAGGGTAGCGTGCTTCGCCCGCAACCCTGGGCTGGGGAAACGCAACTCCGTCAGAGTTGCCTGGGATGCGTTCAGTCCACGATGGGTTAAGTATGTCGATGCCAGGGAGCCCGTATCACCCTCTTCAAGGGTATGGAGCCGACAGCATGCCCTATTCAAACCCTCCCCAATGGAATGTGTTCCTCCTAATTGCCTCAAACATAACAAGAAGGGGCTCTCTCCCCTTGGGGAGAGTTGGAGAGGGGCTTCGGAGGGGCTCCAGAGAGGCTTCGAGTCATCCTACACCTTATTATATATATACGCGCGCGAGGTCTCGGTGGCCACAGTGATGACCGCCTTAACTTTTGTTGGCACGAATGGCGGTGGCTGTTAACAGAATTTTGCGGGTTACGGCGCCTGCTTTTTTGGTAACGGCGATGAATGTGACTACCTTTGCATTGTCAAACGTTCCGGAGACGATGACAACAAGAGAACAAACACACAATGTCAAACTAACAAAAACAAATCATTATGTTGAAGTACAAATTGTATAAGGACACCCGCTCCAATTCCCAGTTCAAGGGATGCTGGTATGCCCGTATCGCCAAGAGCGACATCATCACCACCCGCCAGCTTGTGGCACACATGGCCAAGCACGGCACCGCCTACTCCAAGGGTACTATGTGGGCTGTGATAACCGACATGATTACCTGCGTACATGAGCTTATCCTCAGAGGGCAGGCGGTCAAGATAGACGACCTCGCCATCTTCTCGATAGGCATCGTGAGCAAGCCCGCTCCCACTGCCAAGGAGTTTGACGCCCACACGAACATCGCTACCTTCAAGTTGCGTGCGCGTCCCACCGGCGAGTTCACCAAGGCGCAGTTGATGCGCGTGGCCAACATCATGGAGGCTACCTACTACAAGCCTGTCGCCAAGACCACTGCAAACGACGGTAAATAGAAGGTGTAATCCCCTCGAGCCCTGCCCAGACAGCGGGCAGGGCGGTGGGGACATCGCCAAGACAAACATCATCACTTAACCACTAATCTCTAAAGAAAGGACAATCACTATGAAACAGGAAAAATGGAAGACCATTATACAGATAATCCTATCGATGCTCACCGCACTTGCCACTACGCTCGGCGTCGCATCTTGTCTGTAGAGATAGCGTAAGGCTCAACCTATAGAGGGCGAGCCAGCTCCAGCCCCGGCACCTCAACCACAGAGGTGCCGGGCTTTGCGGAACGCCAGAATAAACTGCCCATCGGTCGTCAGACTGAAATGAGTTGCAAACAAAACCAACCCCGACATGAACTGAAATCTGACGACCGATAAGCGTAGATAGCTATAGACCGTAGGGGAAGAAAAAAAGTTGGGGATGATGACGCTAATTACATCCTTTTGGTGTAATTTTGCATATTGTATCATTTATACCTATTATAATATATGCTGTCACGATTGAAATCACTCCATTTGGAGCGCTCGGTATTTGCGCCATTTATGGCCCTGTCGTTGAACATCCTCCTGGTGTATCTCGCCTATAGCATAGCGCGTGTAGAATATCTTCTGGAGAATTACAGTTACTTTGCCCAGAGTGTGAGTGAAGGCCATCTGTCCCGCCTGCTTTGGGGTGGTGTGGTCTTTGATACTCCCGGTATCATGTACACCAACGCCCTGTATATCCTGCTGCTCATGCTGCCACTGCACTGGAAGGAGACCGCCGTCTACCAGCGCGTATGCCGTTGGGTGTTTGTGGTGGTCAACGGCCTGGCCATCATTGTAAACCTCGCCGACTCGGTGTATTTCCGCTACACCCTGCGCCGTACCTCTACCAGCGTGTTTGCTGAGTTTAAGGGCGAAGACAACATCGGCTCGATACTCGGTGTCGAACTGCTGCACCACTGGTATCTCGTGGTGCTGGGCGGACTGATGATCTATGGTCTGTGGAGGCTGTACAGCACTCCGCGTATAGACCGGAGGCAGACCAATAAGATAAGGTATTATCTGGTGATGACGGTGACCTTCGTCTTTGCCGCCGTGCTCTGCGTGAGCGGTATCAGAGGCGGTCTGCTCAACCACTGGTACAACTATATTCTGGCTATCTATACCGCCTATATAGCCTATATCGCCTGGCGCAAGAGCATGAAGACAGTGGGCAGGGTAAGTCTGGCGCTGACTCTGGCGCTGCTTATCACCGCCCCCATCGGCGGCTGGCGTCATCGCGACATACGTCCGGTGGCTCTGGGCAATGCCAACGAGTACACCTATCGTCCCACCGAGGTGGCGCTGGTGCTGAACACCCCGTTCTCCATCATCCGCACCTATGGCAAGGCTGTCTTCACCGACCCCGGCTATTACGGTGACAAGCGAGGGCTCGACGCCATCTACTCGCCCCTGCATCTGCCCGACCACAAGGGTATGGCCAAGCGCAAGAACGTGGTGGTGATTATCATAGAGAGCTTCGGGCGAGAGTATATCGGTTCGCTGGCGCGTACCGCCCTCGGCGATGGTTATAAGGGCTATACCCCCTTTGTAGACTCGCTGGTGCAGCACAGTGCCACCTTCCGCTATTCCTACTGCAACGGTCGCAAGAGCATCGACGGCATGCCCTCGATACTCTCAAGCGTACCTATGTTTATCAAGCCCTTCATCCTCACGCCCCAGTCGCTCAACCATCTGAGCGGTCTTGCTGGCTATTTGGGCAAGAAGGGTTACTATTCGGCCTTCTTCCATGGCGCCCGCACCGGAAGTATGGGCTTCAACGGTTTCAGCAATGCCACCGGATTCAAGGGCTACTTCGGCCGAGAGGATTTCAACCAAGACAAGCGCTACGGTGGCGACAACGACTTTGACGGCTACTGGGCTATCTGGGACGAGCCGTTCATGCAGTATTATTCGACCAAGATGAGCGAGTTCAGCGAGCCCTTTGTCACCGCCCTCTTCACTGCGTCGAGCCATCACCCCTATCAGATCCCCGACAAGTATAAGGAGAAATATCCCGAGGAAGGCATCGTGATACACAAGTGCATACGCTATACTGACAATGCGCTGCGCCGCTTCTTTGACACGTCGCGCAAGCAGCCCTGGTTCAAGAATACCATCTTTGTAATCACCTCGGACCACACCAATCTGAGCGACCACGCCGAGTTCTCTTCGGATATCGGCGGTTTCTGCTCGCCCATCATCATCTATGACCCCTCGGGCGACATCAAGCCCGGTATGCGCGACGCCATAGCCCAGCAGATAGACATCATGCCTACCATCCTGGGGTATCTGGGTTATGACGAGCCCTATGTGGGATTTGGCTGCGACCTCTTCCATACACCCGCCAACGAGACTTGGGCCATCAACTATCTCAACGGCGTGTACCAGTACTGCAAGTATGGCTATGTGATGCAGTTTGACGGTCAGCGCGTGATAGGCATGTATCGCCTGGAAGACTACCTGATGCGTAACAACGAGGTGGGTCATGTGGCTGTGCAAGACAAGATGGAGCGCGAGTGTAAAGCCATCATCCAATCGTATATGGACCGCATGATAGGTGACAGACTCACTCCCTAACCCCATAAAACAGAAGACAATGCTATTTGTAAGAGACAAGGGCCGTATGTGCAACAATATCCTGCAGTATGGCCACGTATATGCCTGGGCACGAGAGCATCGGCGTCGTTCGGTGTCGATGCGGTTTGCCTACAAGTATCCCTACTTCCACATCTGCCACACCCGTTACCACAACTTCGTGGTATATGTGCTGGCCAAGCTGGCGGCCAAAATTGGTCTGCTGCCTGTGGCCACCTTTGACCATGTGGGCGACAATCCCGAAGCCCAACACCTGATGGACTCGCGCCACTGGCTGATGGTAGAAGGTTGGGAGGTGAGATACTACGACCTCTTCCTCAAGTATAAGCGGGAAATCAAGCAGCTCTTTGCCTTTGACAGTGCCATAGAATATCATGTAGACCACCTGCTTGCCAACACCCGTGAGGGCGATGTAGTGCTGGGTGTGCACATACGCCGTGGCGACTACCGCACCTGGCAAGGCGGACGCTACTACTTCGGTGATGACGTGTATATCAACTACATCAAGCGGTTTGCCGAGCAGCAGAAGGGTAGGGTGCGCGTCTTCATCTGCGGCAACGACCCCACGCTCGACCGCGACAAGTTCTGCCGCGAGCTCGAGGGTATGGATGTGTCGTTCCCCGACGGCAATCCCGGCGAAGACCTGTGTCTGCTGTCGCGTTGCCACTATCTCATAGGCGCTCCGAGCACCTTCTCGCTCACTGCATCGATGTATCACGACACCCCGCTGTGCTGGATGATGGCTCCGCTGGGTGAGGGCGACAATGTAGAGTTTGATGTCTTTGATAACCTGTTCAGGCACATCATCTGAGATCAAGAAGGCGATCGCAAATCGGGCATGGAAAATCACGGAAACAGACGGCAGGCGGGCGATTTTAGTTAAAAATTGTCTTACGGATGACCATAATGCCCTCTTTGTAGATGAAATTAGACGAAAAAGCAGTATTTTTGCACGGATAATTAAACCATTGACGCAGAAAGACATCCTATGGTTGTCATATCGTCAATTATCTATTGGAGAAAACTATTAGTTTAGGATGAAGAGAGTAATCACGTTGCTTGTCTTGGCCGTTTGCCTGACACTAAGCGTCAGTGCCCAACGCATCAATCTCAAGACCAATGCCCTGTACTGGGCTGCCGAGACTCCGAATATAGGAATGGAGTTCAGAATGAATCGTCATCTCACCCTCAATATGGAGGCGATGACCAGTTTTATGAACATCAAGGACTACAAGGTCAAGGGCTATGCCTTCACGCCCGAAATGCGCTATTGGCTGAGTGCCCGTCCGCAAGCTGGCCATTTCATCGGTCTGATGGGAGTGGCTGCCGACTATGACCTGACCCACAAGCAGTGTCATCATGACGGTGATGCATTAGGCGTGGGACTCACCTACGGCTACAGCTTTGTGTTGGGCAAGCGTTGGAGTCTCGAACTCACCGCCGGTGCCGGTTTCCTGCATCGCAAGGAGAAATATTATAATGTGGAGAAGGGTCAGGCTGAGCCTGAAAAAGCGAATAATACCCGCTGGATGGCTGCGCCGCTCAAGGCTGGCGTCTCCTTTGTCTACATCCTGAAGTAAGGATAATATCCCCATTATCAACAACAGACATTTCATAACAATTATGACTCGTAATACAAGTTTGCGGACGCTGGCGCAGCGTTGGTTGTCAGCACTCGTTCTGTCGTTGGCCCTCGTGACGGTGGCCTCAGCACAAGAGACGATACGTATCACCGGTAGGGTGGTATCGAAATCGGACAAGGAACCCCTGATAGGCGTCAATATCACCGATGCCCATGTGAAGCGCGCCTATGCCGCCACCGATGTAGACGGCCGTTTCGCCTTCAACGTACACCTGGGCACTACCCTCAAGTTCAGTATGGTAGGTGCCAAGAGCGTGAATGTCAAGGTGAAGCACCATAAGTTTATGGAGGTAGAAATGGAAGAAGAGAACATCTCCCTGGGTGAGGTGGTGGTTGCCGCCAAAATCATCAAGGACAAGATAACGCCCGAGCCCACCGATATCGAGGTGAAGGGCAACTACTTCCACGTGAGAACCCGCGTGAGAGTGCCTCGCGAGATGTTCTCGCACGACACACGACTCGTGGTGCAGCCCATCCTCAACGACGTTACCCGCGGTGAGCTGAAGCTGATGCGTCCGCTGGTCTATGACGCCAAGGGATATAACACCACCCAAGACCGCATGTATGGCTTCAATATGAACGATAGTGTAGCCGGCGACCCTCTGGCACGCCATGTCACCGTGAAGAGCAAGGCGATGAGAGAGAAAAACCGCACCAATGACATCATAGGCTACTCGGACTCCATCTATGTGGAGCATGTCAAGGACGAGTTCTCCTGCGATGTCTATATGGCTATCGAGAACTATAACCGCATCCTCTACTGCGACACCACCATCATAGCCCGCGGCACGGTGAACCCTCTGCGCTGGCTCGACTATTCGTTTGCCGCCGGTGAGATGAACGACTCTGCCTACATCCCCAAACCCGAGATGCAGTTGCGTGACAGCCGTGGCGAGGTCAATCTGAGATTCCCCATCGGCAAGAGCGTCTTTGACACCAACGACCCGCAGAACGCGGCAGAGGTGGAGAAGATGCGCCAGCAGATACAGCAGATAGCCGGCACCAAGGACGCCACGCTGCAGGCCCTCTCTATGGAAGGTACATCGTCGCCCGACGGCCGCTACAACTATAACCTCACCCTCGCCCAGCGTCGTATGGACTTTGCGGTCAACTATCTGCGCCAGCAGGTTCCCGAGGAACTGCGCCGCGATATGCAGTTCAAGTCCAAGGCTGCCGTGGCACCCTGGAGCGATGTGGTCAAGCTGATGCGCGCCGACAGTCTCTATGACGAGGCAGCCCAGGTAGAGCAGATCGTCAAGCGCTATGGCAACATCGACCAGCAAGGTCGCGCCATCCGCAAGCTGCCCTTCTTCGGCCGTCTGCTCGAAGGCAAGTATCTGCCCCAGTTGCGCAAGGTAGGTTACGTGATGAACTACTCCATCTTCCGTCAGCTCACTCTCGAGGAGATAGCCGAGCTGTACGAGAAAGACTACAAGCAGCTGTCGCGCTTCGAGTTCTTCAAGCTCTACCGCAATGAGACCGACCGCAATAAGCGCGAGAAGATACTGCGCCAGTCGCTCGAGATGTATCCCTCGTTTATGGCTGCCGCCAACGACCTCGAAGCCCTGCTCATCAACCGTCAGGCCTCTGACCCCGATATCCTGCGCCGCTTTGTGGGACGCAGTGCGCCACAGGTGGTCAATACCAACCAGATGATAGCTCTGCTCAACGCCGGACTCTACAGTCAGGCTGACTCGGTGGCTGACTTCGTGGCCGACAACGAACAGTCGCATCTGCTCCTCGCCGTCAACGCTGTGCTCAACGGCCGCTATGAAGACAACTTCAACACCGTGGCCCAGACCGGCAAGCGCAACGAGCTCATCATGCTGCTCGCCATGAAGCGCAACAAGGAGGCTTCGGAACTCAGCAAGACTCTGCCCGAGGACGAAGCGCTGACCCACTATCTACGCGCCATCTGCCTGAACCGTCTCGATGACCCCGTTGATGCGTATAAGGCACTGAAAAAGGCACTGGAGATGGATCCCTCGCTGGAGAAGATAGCCCATGTCGATGGCGATGTGAACGACCTGCTGTTAGATAAGAAGAACCAACCAAACGAGCAATAACACCACTATGAACAAGATAAAGAGAATCAACATGCTGTGGCTTGCGCTGTGTGCCGTTGCCCTGACGGCCGCTGGTCAGGTGCCCGGCAGCGCACTCGACCATATGTTGCAGCGTCCCCGCGTAAGCAAAACGTATAAGGACAAGACACTCTTCGACCATCTGTTTGTCGATGCCGGTTTGGGCATAAGTGCCATGGGTCCCGGTGGTATCACCACCAACGGATTGGGCGAACTGAATATTGGCGACTGGTTTACCCCCGAGCATGGAATGCGCCTCCATTTCGATGGCGGTATATTCAAGCCCGATGGCCTCAGAACCAAGTATGTGGGAGGTGGTCTGGACTATCTGCTCAACCTCACCGCCCTGTCGCAGTATGGCAACGACTACCAGCCCCGCACCTTTGAGCTCTATGGTATCGCCGGACTGGGTTACCACTATTCACGCCAGGAGGGTGTCAGCGCCCGCGGACTCGATGTCCATATCGGTCTGCGCGGTCAGGCAGCCCTCTCTCCCTTTACCTATCTATATATAGAGCCCCGCGTCGCGATTATGGACGACGACGTGGCTCAGGGTGCAACCTGGCATGGCTACCGCCCCGTGGCTTCGCTCTCGGCTGGTTTGGGCTATCGTCTGCCCCAGCATCGCCTCAGTTATACCGAAGACAAGAGACATGTGGGCTGGGCTGACAATATCTTCATCGGTGTGATGGGCGGTCCTACTGCGCTGCTCAGCTCAGACCCCAGCAACTGGAGCGACTATGGCGGTCTGCGCCTTGCCAGTACTCTGGGCAAGTGGTTTGGCCACACCAATGGTCTGCGCCTCAATGTCAACGGCAGCTACTTCGACCAGAAATACCATAACAAGGTCAAGGCCATCGGCGCCGGATTCGACTATATGCTCAATATGCACAACGCCTTCGGTGGCTACAATCCCGACCGCAGGTTCTGGGTCAACGCCCTTGCTGGTGTGAGCTACAACTACACTTCTGTCTATCCTGGTATCCATGGTCATGCTTTCGGCTATGGTGGTGGTTTGCAGGCCAATGTCCGGTTGACTCGCGATGTCGACTTTGTCGTTGAGCCCCGTGTCGATTTCTATGGCAACAGCTACGCACCCTATGCCAACTCCTTCAATCAGCGCGACGTGATGGGCTCAGTGCTTGCCGGTCTCGTCTATACCTATCACGACCGCCGTGCGCTGCGCGACGACGACGCCTTCACTCAGCAGGCCTGGCACGACCATATGTTTGTCGAGACTGGTATCGGACTCAATCTCCCCGTCATGGCCTCTTCCCTCAAGCATCCCGGCGATTATCTCCGTCCGTCGCTCTATGTGGCTGTGGGCAAGTGGTTCAGTCCGCTCCATGGTATGCGTCTGTGGGGTCAGCTGGCTCAGACCCAGTACGATGTCAACGACCGCAACCGTTACAAGCATGTCTCTGCGGGAGCCGACTATCTGCTCAACCTTACCAATGCGCTCTATGGCTATCGTGCCGACCGCAAGTTTGATGTCGTCGGTGGCTTGGGTGCCAATGTCCTTCGTCGTGAGGGCAAGACCAGTCTCTTCATGGGCCTCGATGCTTCGCTCCGCGCCACCTGGCGTCCCAACCGCTTGATGGGCTTCTTCATTGAGCCTCGTCTGCAGGGCTATGGCGACAACCTCCTGCCCAGCACGCTCAGTTTTGCCAAACTCGACCTCATCGCCGGCATCCAGGCTGGCGTACAGTTCAATCTCGATATGCCCGACAGCTACAAGAAGGCTGATGGCGACAACCGCCGCACCTCTATCATGATCGCTGGCGGCGTGACCAATCATCTCGGCGACCTGCGCACCGCCCGTGCCTACAGCCCCATCGGCCGACTGAGCTATACCCACTGGTATTCCAATACCTCGGCATGGCGTGCCAATCTCCAGGGCTACATCCAGCGCGCCATCCACAATAGCCGACAGGGTCAGATGGGTCTTGGACTCGACTGGATGACCGACTTCACTGCCCAGACCTATGGCTACGACCCCGACCGCGTACTCAGTTTCAATGGATTTGTGGGTGCCAATGCTGGAGTTGATTTCGGCGATGGACGTACCTGCTTCGCTCCTGATGTGCATGTGGGTACACAGATGTCGCTGCGCGTCTCCGACGCCGTGAGAGTGGTTGTCGAGCCCCAGTTGTCTTACCAGATGTCCAGCCGATGGAACAGCCAGAGTCAGCGCGTGATGCCTCAGCTGCTGCTGGGTCTCGACTACAGCATGAACCGACATCAGGGCAAGCGCGACAACCACGGCGCTCCCGCCCATAGCAATGTCGTGATGGCCGGACTGGGTGTCGGAACCTATTCGGGCTCGTTCCGCGAGGTGAGTCCTTACCGCAACAAGTTCACCTTCAATGCTGACTTGGGTTATGGTCGCTGGCTCGACCAGACCAATGGAGCCTATGTGCGCCTGAGCAACCTCACCGCCCAGCGCCGTGGCGAGCACAACCAGAGCATCCACTCTCTGCAGGCTGGATATATGCTCAACGTCAAGAGCGCCATCATCGGCGAGTCGACCGAGAAAGATGTGTTCCAACTTACCACCCTCCTCGGTGCTTCGATGAATGTCGCCACCCGTTCGGGTCATGGTCCCACCTACGCCCCCGGTCTCCAGGCAGCCGTCCAGGCTGGTGTGCGTGTCGCCCCACAGGTTGAGATATATCTCGAGCCATCTGTGGCAGCCTTCGGCAAGACCATCGAGCGCTCCCACAACTCCTATCCCGTCGAGGCGATGGCCAAGTTGAGCCTCGGCACCAAGATTAGCTTCTGATAGATTATCATCCCCAATATAGACTCCGCAATACATCATCGTGTGTATTGCGGAGTTTGTGTTTATATCGATGAAAATTATTTCCCCGAAGGAGTTGTTTTGTCGGAATTAATTCGTAAATTTGCTGCGTCAGTGGTAGAATCGCTCTTGTTTGTCTTCGCAACACAGGCATAAGAGGTTTCTTCGACTGGACACTGACTCCCGATTACAGGTAGTTACTCAATCATTCTAAAGATATCATTAACCATAGTGTTGCACATTAACTGATTTTCTAACCAAATGTACAAAGCGAACATGAAACACTTCCTGACCCTACTCATCGCTGTGCTTTCGCTGCTTCCTTCGACCATGAAGGCTGCCGGCAACAAGGTGATAACCTCTCTCGACCTCACCATCCCGGTGCCCCAAGCCGGAATGACTTTGCAGGAAGGCGAAGAGATCAAACTCACCGCCGCCAAGACCTCTTATGGCGACCTGGTCCAGCAGGGCATCGCCTCAATCATGAACATTATTTGGGAAGGCGAGTTTGACACCAAAGACCCTTCCCACCCCAAGTTTAAGGCCGGCTACTCCTACAGGGCATCAATCAAGGTGATGCTCGACACCAAGGGCCCTTACACCCTCAAGTACCAGATGCGCGACGGCGACTATTATGTAGACGACACCATGATTAAGATTACCGTCAACGGCACCCCTGCCCGCGTAAATATCTGTGGCCCTTATTACCCCAGTTTCAGCGTTGTGTTCACCGTGCCTGGCGGCAAAGGCGGCAACCTGGAGAAGGAAAACCTGTTTGGAGATTACATCGCCAACAAGAAGAAAAGTCGTGCCAGCCATAACATTTATTCCACAGCGACGGCCGACGCCTGCTGTGGCTCCTTCCATCCCCACGATGTGGTCACCATTACCGAGACCCACGACCCTCTGCCTGAGTTTGAAGGCCCCAACCGTGTCTTCCTTACCAAGGTCATTGTAGACACTGGCGACGAGGCCGTCTACAAGAAGTTCGCCAGTGCACTGAGCCTGTATCAGTCTGGTTATTACAATCTCAAGGAGGTGTGGCTCAGCGACAAAGTCAATGCCGTGACGTTTATGCGCGTCCTCAACGAGGGTATGAAGAACCCTATTTGGCCCGATAGCTATTATTACCAAAGCCACAGCACCATGTTTCTTGCGGGCGATGCCACGCTGTGTGTGCCTGCCAAGCAGGCAGAAGCTGTAAAGGCGCTCATGGCGAAGCATGCCAAGTTTCCGCCCTACACCGTGAGAACCTATACGGGCAATGTGGCCGACGCCCAGAAGGCCGGACTCAAGGCTACCAAGAATCCATGCACCAAGCACAACTTTGTGTCGAGGTTATTCACCGCCGACCGTCGCATGCAGTATTACACCTGTACGCAAGCCCCTAAGGTGTATTATTCCTGCAGCATCTGCGGCCAGTGCGAGCGTAATCCCAATCACACCTTCATGTTCCTTAAGCCAGAAGACGAAAAGACTTACATTCCTGGCGTCCATTACTTCAAGGCCAACCTTGCCACCGACCAAGCCTATGTGGGCACCAATGCCGCTGGCGAGCATATCTACTGGAAGAGCTGTATATGGTGCGGCATGTCGTCCAACTATGAGCAGCGCCATCTTACCGAGAAGCATCGTCGTGCTGCAGGCTTTGGAGGCACGCTGCCCCTGTTCCGTAAGCACATGGAGGCCCAGCTGAATATGCGCGAAGACAATGCCAAACTGGCTACTACCCCTCAGCCCGATATGTTCACACTGCCCGTCCGCAGCACCGTGAAGAAGAGCGTATGGGCAGAGGACGAGGTCAACCGTGCCCTCTGCGACAACCTCATTGACGAGCAGCTCTTGGGCAACGACTACACCGTTACCGCCACTCGCCAGCAGGTGGCATCGATAGCCCTGAGGCTTATCAAGGAGATGACCGAGAAGAACGCCGATGAAGGCAAGTTGAACCTCTTTGCCGACATCGCCGATGGCACTCCCGATATGTCGGCTCCCATGACACGTCAGGAGATGGCAACACTCATCTATCGTGCCATGCGCTATATTGAGCAGAACTCCAAGTATACCTATACCGACTACAACTCCAACCTCGCTGCCTATACAGACAGCCCTCAGCTCAAGGCGTGGGCTAAGGAGCCCATGGCGTTTATGGAGGCGCTGGAGCTTGTCGACCCAGTGACCAAGACCACCCTGGCGCCCAACGCCCCTTGCTCTATAGAGCTGGCGCTGGCTACTGCCGAACGTGCCACCCTGGCGCAGCATACTGGTTGGGCGCAGACGGTGTCGGATAGCGACAATGTAGCTTATATTACCACCTATTCGAGTCACGATGCCCTCTCCACGATGCCCCACAACACCGGTGTCACCAATTCTACATTAGGTTTCTACGAGCGAGTGTGGGTATATCGCATGAAGGGCTACAACGGCTCTACCGAGGTGAAAGACAAATATACTGGTCAGCACCTCTATTTCGAATCTAAGTATCTGCACCCCGTGCGCTGGCGCGGCTCCAGCTTCTCTAACACCAAGCAAAAGGCGAAGAACGCCAGCACCAAATCTCAGAAGAAGACCCGTGGCTTGAAGAAAGGGTTGGGCGTGTTGAAGAGCATCCTGATGTAATCCCATCACAGCCACAATCCACCCAAAATACCGCCGCCTTTGTCACAATGACAGGGGCGGCGTTTATTATACCCCAAATAGCTCATTAGGGCTTGCTTGGATTTCTCTCTTTTAGAAGAGTGGATTTTGTTCGGCTTTTAATCCCAAAACGGCCTAATGACCTTTTGGGTTTAACTTTAGTATTGGAATGGTAAGCCTATTTGATGGAATACTATTCCACTAAAGACTGCAATAGCAAATATTCCTATCCGCAATGCACATTTACACGCATTGCGGATAGTTTTTTGTCTTCGGCTCTAATAAATATATTATGACTGTCGACGTCAACGTTACAGATTTTTTTGTGTTATAGACAAAGCCTATTACCGATTATTGACCTCGTTATATTTATCGTCAACTTTTTTTATTTTCGAAACGGCATCTGTACTGCCGAGTTTATATGCTTGGGTATAGGCTGCTTTAGCGCGTAATAGTATGGTTAGTTTTGCTTTCTTCGCCCACTTCATGTTACCATGTCCTTTGACGTTAGGGAAAAGTTCTGCGGTAGCAACCAACTCATCACCCATACGAATCCAGTTGTCGTTCTCGTTTTTTTTGATTTTCTCTAATACTTGGTTCAATTGTGTATTTGTTTCCGATAGTTCGTTATCTAAGTTTGATATCTTTTGTTCTTTCTCTTCTATAGTTTGGTTTTTTTGCTTAATGACGCTGTGCAATTTCTTTATTTCCTGTTCATTTAAGATGATGGTTTGCCTGAGGTTTTTTACCAAAGCGAGAGTGTGTTTGTCTGCATTTTGTGTTGGTACTGCATCTAATCTTGTTTTAATTTTCGAAATGGATTCTGATATTTGTTTTGCTATAGATTGAGTATTTTTACCGCGACCCGTGTATTGCCCTGAACTAAGTTGAATAAAAAAGTTCAAATAAAATGGGCAAAGAG
>OHSO01000810.1_pt1 | contig 15806 bp, 13 predicted proteins | sample 1578651 | NCBI WGS metagenome assembly OHSO01 (sample SAMEA3879524, study PRJEB24766) | human gut metagenome | biome: human-associated habitat; feature: feces | place: USA | collected 1985/1987 | reverse complement strand
AAAACCAGATATTCCCAGTTTCGCGCTTTTTATTGTTTTACTTATTCACTTTCGAACAATCCCAGTGTGCCAACAAGTTGATTCTGCTGCTATTTCTTCTGTGCCTCTTTTTTCTTAATGTCAAGAATCTCTTCTGCAATCTCAACTTCGGATTTCTCATCCGGTGGAAGCACGATATTCAGAATGATAGCAAACAGTGCTGCAGGTACGATTCCTGAACCGCCGAAGATCAATGTGATTGCCTGCGGCATATGTGCAAGGACTGCTGAGTTTGCCCCAAGTCCATAGCCAAGACCAAGTGCAACGGAGACAATTGTTACGTTTCTCGGAGTTACCGGCCATTTTGTGATAAGCTGGATACCGCTGACAACAATAGATGAGAACATCATAACTGCCGCGCCACCAAGTACTGACTGTGGCATGATTGATATTAATGCTCCAAGCTTAGGAATAAGACCACATAATATAAGGAATACAGCACCAGATGCAAGTGCAATTCTGTTAACAACCTTAGTCATTGCAACAAGTCCTACATTCTGGCTGAATGATGTATTAGGAAGCACACCGAACATTGCTGCAAGTGTTGAACCAAGACCATCACACATTACGCCTCCAGAAAGCTCCTTATCTGTTGCCTCTCTTCCCATTCCACCTTCCATAACGCCTGAAATATCACCAACAGTCTCTACTGCTGTTACAACAAACATTACAAGTACAGGAAGTATTGCTCTTAAATCAAACACAGGCTTAACTGGCATAAACTTTGGAATTGCAATCCATTTAGCCTCTGCTACCTTGTTCCAGTTAAGTACCCATGATTTAGTATACTCAACTCCATCAGCTGTAACTGCTGTATGTGGAAGAACCAGTCCCATAATAATTGCTACAATATAACCCACAATAATTCCAACAAGAATTGCAGATGAACTAAGATATCCCTTAGTCCAGTGCTTAACAAATAATATAACTACAAGCACAACAAATGCCAGGAAAAGATTTTCCAATGAACCAAAATCCTTAGCAGAACTTCCACCACCAAATGAATTGATACCTACTGAGATAAGAGACAATCCTATTGAAAGAACTACTGTTCCTGTTACTACTGATGGGAAGAATTTTCTTAATGGTTTAATAAATGCTCCAAGTACAGTCTCAAAAAGACCACCTATAATAGATGCTCCCATAATTGCACCATAAGCTAATATTCCGCCACCCATAATCTTGGTAACACTGCTGAATACTCCGATAAATCCAGAGCTTGTACCCATAATAATAGGCACCTTGCCTCCAACAGGTCCAATTGAAAACAACTGTATAAGTGTTACAATACCAGCTATAATCATAGCATTCTGTAAAAGTGCAACCTGAATAGATGCATACTCACTTCCTGCTCCAATACCACAGGCTCCTGTAATAATAAGCAACGGTGTAAGATTTCCTACAAACATCGCCATAACGTGCTGAAGTCCAAGTGGTATCGCCTGTTTTAATGAAAGCTTTCCATTAAAATCATATGCCTCCGGCATAAGTTCTTTTATTTTTTTCATATATCCTCCGGTATATTAACCATAATCTATCTGTTATTAATCTCATATGAAGAAGGTCTAGGGAAAATCATTATTCAAGTACTGATTTTCCTTAGACCTTCCTTCTGTATGACCTACGCTTATTATCTCTGCACATCAAATGAAGCATTATTCATAAGTCGCTTAATCTGGTCAACGCTTGTGATGTTAGTATCGCCGCGGATAGCGTGCTTCATTACTGAAGAAGCTACTGCGAAATTGACGATATCTTCGTGCTTCCAGTCATTCTGCATAAGAGCATAGATAAGACCAGAAGAGAATGCATCTCCACCACCAACACGGTCAACAATCTCAAAATTGAGTGTCTTGCTTTCGTAAGTCTTTCCGTCAGCATAGTAGAAAGCCTTAAGAGAGTTATTACTTCCTGAATGAACATAACGTACTGTTCTTGCAATTGCTTTCATATGGTACTGCTCATCAATAGCCTTGAATACTCTGTCCATATCCTCAAATGATGGATCCATAGTAAGGCCGTCCTTAACATCTGTACCATCTGCATTGTATACATGGATAGGCTCAATACCTATAAGTACATCTACATATGGAAGATATCTGCTGAGTACATCCCTTGCTGTTTCAAAAGACCATAATGTACTTCTGAAATTAGGATCAAAGCTTACCGTAAGTCCAAGCTTCTTAGCTGCCTTGATAGCCTTATCTATAAGACGACGGCAGTTATATGAAAGAGCTGGTGTGATGCCACTTAAATGTAACCAGTCATAATCCTTTAAGATGTTCTCAAAATCTACATCCTTATAATCATATTCAGCAAATGCTGAGCTTCCTCTATCATATATTACCTGTGAAGGTCTTACTGAAACACCTTCTTCAAGGTAATAAAGTCCCATTCTTCCGTCAGACTTGATAATGTGCTTAGTGTGTACATCATTAGCCTTAAGGTAGTTGATACAAGACTTACCAAGGTCTGTGTTAGGTAATACTGTAAAAAATGTTGAATCTACACCAAGGTTAGCGAGTGAAACTGCTACGTTGGCTTCTGCTCCACCATAGTTAACTATGAAATTGTGGGTTGTAACTATCTTCTCATAGTTAGGTGGTGACAATCTTAACATCAATTCGCCAATTGCTATGAACTTCATACGTGCCTCCATCTATCATTAAACTTTTAACCTGATATTAAGTAATATTTTATGGCAATAATCTGTACTTTTATTGCTCTATATTGTCAAAATAATACTCCATTTAATGATACTACTTATCCTATAAAATTGCAAATTGTATTTAACGCATTAACTCACAAATACCGCAGTATTTTGTTGCATTAACACACCATTTCATTGTATAATTAAAAATATTTTGAAGCGAGGAAAGTAATACCTATGGACATTTACGAATCATTGAACTCTATTTTAGTAACTTTATTCAATGATATAATGAACATTGAAGAAAAGGCTTTAATTACAGATGAATTTTCTGACATCACAGTTACTGATATGCACATAATTGAAGCTATCGGAATTAAAGAGCCACGCACTATGGGAACAATATCCAAGGCCTTAGGCGTGACTATGGGAACTCTTACAGTCGGCATTAACGGACTTGTTAAAAAGGGATATGTAATAAGGACAAGAAGTGAAGAAGACCGCCGTGTCGTATATGCTTCCCTCACACCAAAGGGTAATGCGGCATACACTCACCATATGAAATTTCATCAGGATATGATTAAACATATTACTGACGATTTAAGCGAAGATGAAGCAGCTGTACTTATTAAGACATTTACAAGGCTTGAAGATTATTTTAAAAGCATATCATAGCATTTATAATGTCTATGTAATTATATTAACATATAGCTATGCTGTCTAACAGCGTAACCTATAACACACTGACTGCATAGTAAAATCCCCACAGATATGAACTTCTGTGGGGATTTTTTGAAAGATTATTAATCTTTCCGCCGACCTGGCCGGCATAATTTATATATGAGAGTTTTGGAAAAGTAAGCTTATTTAGTTAATTCAGCTGTCTTATATATAAATGTTACTGAATTGTCCTTACCATCTGATTTACCAAGGAATGTGTTGTAATTCTGACCAAGCTTGATTACTTCCTTGATTGTATCTACTGCTGTATCAGCATCATCACCAACAAGACTTGTAATAGCTTTAATACCTGTCTCATTGAATTCTGCCATACCATCTTTAAGTGTTATAGCACCATCATTAAGCTGTGTTACACCATCTGCTAAAGTTACAGAAGATGACTTAAGTGTTGATGTTCCATCAGCAAGCTGTGTAGAACCACTTCTTAAAGCTTCATTGTTAGAATTAAGTGTGCCCAAACCGCCTGCAATCTGTTCAATACCACCGTTAAGTGTATCATTGTTACCATTAAGCTGTGCAAGTCCTGCGCTTATCTGTGCTATACCACCATTAAGTGTATCATTGTTATCGCTAAGCTGTGCAAGTCCTGCACTTATCTGTGCTATACCACCATTAAGTGTATCATTGTTACCACTAAGCTGTGCAAGTCCTGCATTAAGCTGTGATGCACCTGCGTTAAGTGTATCGTTATTCTTAACAAGTTCACCAAGTCCGTCTGTTAATGACTGGCTTCCATCTGTAAGCTGCTTTAATGCTGCATTAATTGTTTCATTATTGCTAAGATTGCTGACAACTGCATCTAATGCACTTGAAGCACCTATATTACCAGCGGCTTTAATAAGAAGTCCTAACTGGTTAGCATATACATAATCCTTTGAACCAGCCTGTGATACCTGTGGAGTATATGGCTTACCGCTTGTCACAGCTTCTGTATATGTCTCTGTTATTATATTAGTTGTATAAGCTGTAAGATACTTTACAAAATAAGCTGATATATCTGTTGCTGCCTCACTACTGCTCTTCTTACCCAGATCACTAAGGTCTGTTGCTATAGTTACATCACTAAGACCTAATGCTGTTCCTAATTTCTGTAAATCAGCTGCCTGCTCCATAACAGTCTTTCCTGTTGAGTCTGCTACAGAATTCATCTTATAAGCTGTTGAATTAGCTGCAAGTTCCTTAACAACATTTCCAATAAGTGCTGTCTTAATGCTCTTTATTCCTTCATTTAATTGTGAAGCTCCTGCCTCTGCACTAGCAACACCATCTGTATAAGCCTTTAAACCTGTCTGTAATGAAACTGCACCTGCTGCCGCACTGGCAACACCGCCTGTATATGTTGAAAGACCACTCTGTAATGTGCCTGAACCTGCATTAAGTGCTCCTACACCATCAGTATAAGTCTTTAAACCTGACTGTAACTGTCCTGCACCTGCACCAAGCTGGTTAGCTCCTGCTGTGTATGCACTGATACCATCCTTAAGCTGTCCTGCACCTGCTGCCAGAGCTGTAGCACCATCTGTATAAGCATAGATACCATCTTTAAGCTGGCTTGCACCATCATTTAACTGGTTCACGCCATCTGTAAGTGCTGGAATACTGTCAGAAAGTGTCTGTGTACCATTCTGGAGAGTAACTGTTCCATCTGTAAGCTGGTCAGCTGCTGACTGAAGCTCATTCATCTTATCTTCAAGCTTAGCAAGTGAGAAATCATCTGTATCTATATCATTAAGTGTGCTTGTTGTAGCAACTGACATAGACATATCAAGCTCGAAATCCTCTACATCTGCTGATATTTCAAAGTATTCTGGAATATCCATATCAAGGCTTTCACCATCAAACTTAAGGTTTAAAGTATCCTTTAAGCCTGGCATAGCCATACCAAGTGCAATGATATTATCGCCAACCTTGCTTACCTTGCCGTTAGTAACTTCTACATTACTGAACTTATCTGTTGGAAGAAGTGTTCCTGTAATCATAGTAAATGGAACATAAGCTGTCTGTGACTTTCCATTAACTGTTATATTCTTCTTCTCATTGTTAGTATAGTCATATCTGATAGTAACCTTACCACTCTTGCCAATCATATCTTCTGGCTTAGTTTCAACACCATTTAACTTGTAAGTAACCTTTATTGAAACAGGAGCAGTCTTATCAGATGTGCTCTGGTTAGTTGTTGTTTCGCCCTTAGAATCAGTAACCTTTTCTGTTACAAGAACGTGATCCTGAGTTCCGTCTGCCTTATCAAATACATATACCATCTCGTCTCTTGTATTTGTCTTTAATGTACTTATATTTGATATTGAAAGCTCGTTCTTAATAGCATTTGTTATAATATTCTCTGTATTAGAAGCAGCCTCACTGCTTATTGCAACCTCACTGCCTGTCTGATTATATGCTGTGCTAGTGCCACAGCCTGTAAGTGTTGAAGCAATAAGAACAACACTTAATAATACTGAACTATATTTAAATAAAGTCTTCTTAACCATAACTATTCCTCCATTTTCTTACTTCCTGATATATTCTTATATCTGTTACGGCATATACACCTTTGACCCGTTCATACATCTTTCTGATTACATATCCTGATTCTTCTTAGGCTTAAATCCTATACTTGTATTGATAATGAGCTTATCACATAATACAAACAATGATGGAAGTATGAAGATAACTACGAACATACTTATAATTGCACCACGCGCCATAAGTGTACAAAGCGAACCAATCATATCAACTGAAGCTATACATCCAACACCAAATGTTGCGGCAAAGAAACCAAGCGCACTAACAATAATTGATGGTATTGATGTTGAAAGAGCTATCTGGATTGCTTCCTTCTTAGCGTATCCCTGGCTTCTTTCCTTCTTATATCTTGTTGTCATAAGAATAGCATAATCGACTGTTGCACCAAGCTGGATAGTACCGATAACTACTGATGCAATAAATGGTATCTGTGTATGCGTAAAATATGGAATACCCATATTAACAAATATAGCAAATTCGATTGCTGAAACAAGTATAATTGGAAGCGATATTGATTTAAGTACGAACAGGATAATAACAAATATAGCTACTATTGATACCGCACTGACTGTCTTAAAGTCCTTATCTGTTATAGTGATAAGATCCTTGGTACAAGGAGCTTCACCAACTACCATTGCCTTAGAATCGTAAGACTTTACAATATCATTCACCTTACTAATCTGATTGTTAATTTCATCTGATGCTATTTTGTAATCTGTAGCAATCATCATTATCTGATAATCTTCACCCTTAAGCTCTGATACTGTCTTAGCCGGTAAGAATTCCTGTGGAATACCAGACTTAAGTGCTGTGTCAAGTCCGAGTGCGAACTGTACACCGTCTACATCACCTAACTTATCAAGCATTTCGTTAGCTGTATCTGTAGACATACTAGAGTCAGCAAGTATCATATAGATTGAATTCATATCAAAGTTTTCTTCCAGCTTCTTATTAGCCTGTGAGCAGGCAAGGTCATCTGGAAGTGTATCAGACAAATCATAATATACTGATGTATGATTCTGTCCATATATAGCAGGTCCTAATAATACAACAAAGACAATTACAAATATCCATGAGTGGTTTACTATAAATGTAGCAAGCTTATCGAAGTTTGGCATAATCTCACGATGCATTGTCTTCTCTAATGCCCTGTCAAATGTAAGTATCAATGATGGAAGGATTGTTACACAACCGATAACACCGAATACAACACCCTTTGCCATAACGATACCAAGGTCAAGACCAAGTGTGAAGCTCATAAAGCAAAGTGCAATGAAACCTGCAACTGTTGTTATAGAAGAACCAACTACGGATGTAAGTGTATTACCAATGGCAACTGCCATCGCTTCCTTGTGGTCATCCGGATATATTTCCTTCATTTCCTTGTAGCTGTGCCATAAGAAGATTGAATAATCCAGTGTAACACCTAACTGAAGTACAGCCGCAAGAGCTTTAGTTATATATGAAACCTCACCTAATAAAATGTTAGAACCCAGGTTGTATACAATTGCCATTCCTATACTTATCATAAAGAATACTGGTACAAGAAATGAATCCATAAATATAGCAAGCACGATACATACAAGAACTACTGCTATAAGTACATAAAGTGGTGTCTCTTTCTCCGAAAGATTCTTAGTATCCGTAACTACTGCTGACATACCACTTATAAAGGCCTGACCCTCTGTCTGCTCTCTTATCTGTATGATAGCATTCATAGTATCATCACTTGAAGTTGTATTATCGAAGAATATTGCAAATAAAGTTGTATCTGTGCTGTCATTCTCGAAATACTTTCTGAATTTTGATGGAACAATCTCAGATGGAACATCTTCACCAACTATTCCTGTGTAAGAAATAACCTGTGCAACGTGGTCTACATTCTCTACCTTCTTAATAAGTCTGTCAGTAGACTTCGTATCCATATTCTGGACAACGACCATCGCGTATGCACCCTTATTGAAGTCATCCATAAGAATGTCCTGACCCTGCATAGTCTCTATCTCATTCGGAAGATAATACAGAATATCGTAATTAACTCTTGTATTAAAGTATCCGATTGCAGATGGAATAAGAAGCAGGAAACTCAGAATAAGAATTGGAATTCTGAGTTTAACAATTACTTTTCCAAACTTTTCCATAACTCGCCTCATTTCTACGTCTGCGACGTAATTTTACTTTGATTGGACTGATAACCTCTCAATAATTAATAACTCTCTTAATTAATTACATTTATTATCAATTCAATACATATGACCGTGATCTCTCAAATATGACTTTTGGTCATTTTCTTTGCAAGTGTTATTCTAGCACAAAATGACCGATAGTCAATACTCAAAATGACTAAAAGTCATTTTTTTATAGATTTTTTATTTTCAACATGGTAGAATATTAATTGACAGAACAACTAATATTATGCCTGCATTAGATTGGAGATTTTATGGGAAAACTTGAGAACAACAAACAACAGAAAAGGACTTCCCTCTTAGATACAGCTTTTAAGCTCTTTACAACGCAGGGTGTTTCCAAGACATCAATTGCCGAGATTTCACAGAAAGCTGGAATTGCCAAGGGAACTTTTTATCTGTATTTCAAAGATAAATATGATATAAGAAATAAGCTCGTTTCTCACGAGGCAAGCAAGCTCTTTAAAAATGCAGTGAGTGCATTAGAGCTTCATATAAAAGAACAGCAGATTAATGACCATTCGTTTACAATTACATTTACTGAGGAGATTATATTTATTGCTGACCACATAATTAATGTGCTTAACACCAACCAGACACTTCTTACATTTATATCAAAGAACCTGTCGTGGGGAATATTTAAAGAGGCTCTTACAACCAATGTCGCTGATGACGACATTAATTTTAAAGATATCTACTATGAAATGCTTGAAGACTCTGGTCTTAACCTCAACGAGCCCGAGATTATGCTGTTTATGATTGTCGAGCTTATAAGCTCAACATGCTACAGCTCAATCCTTTACAAAGAACCAGCTGATATTGACAGGCTCAAGCCTTACCTTTATAAGGCCATTAAGGCAATTATCAATGAACATACAATAGAAGATTAGAAGATAAGAAATCCCCTTCCTTACCAGAAATATTATCTGAGGGGATTTGTACCACTCCACCTATAATTTTAAAATTTACTCTTAAATTTATTTTAGCTAAGACTCTCTTTTAATCACTCTTTTATATAAGTTTTTAACATTTGTGTAACATTTTTTCTTTTAAGAACTAATTTCCCAGAAGCTTATTATATATATCCCTCTTAGATACGCCCCTGTCCCTGGCTGCTGCCTTCATAGCCTCTTTTTTATCAAGTCCCTGTGCTATATACATATCAACGTGTTCCTGCTCAGACATAGTAAGCCACTGTGCCTGTGCTTCCTCTTTAAGCTCATTTCTGTCTTTTCCAGCAATTACAAGAACATACTCGCCCCTTGGCTGGTTATTCTCATAATAACTGCACGCCTCTGCAAGCGTTGTAACCATACTATTCTCATAGCGTTTGGTAAGTTCCTTGCATATAGTAACTGCCCTGCTTCCTCCTAACACCTCAGAAAGCTCTTTAAGTGTCTTTAAAAGCCTGTGTGGAGCTTCGTATATAATCATTGTTCTTGTTTCATCTTCAAGCTCTTTTAATATGTCTTTACGCTCATTCTTGTCCGCCGGAAGAAATGCTTCAAATGCAAAACGTCTTGTTGCCTGTCCCGACATTGTAAGTGCCGTTATACACGCTGCCGCACCAGGAACTGATGATACCTTAATTCCTAATGCAAGTGCCTGCCTTACAAGCTCCTCTCCCGGGTCAGATATTCCAGGTGTTCCAGCATCAGTTATTACAGCGACTGACATTCCTTTAAGCATCTTCTCAACAAGCACCTTTGCCTTATCATACTTGTTATATTCATGATAGCTTGTCATCGGCGTATTAATCTCAAAATGATTAAGCAGCTTTATGCTGTTTCTCGTATCCTCCGCCGCAATAATATCAACTTCCTTTAATATCCTTAACACCCTGAACGTAATATCCTCAAGATTACCAATCGGAGTTGCACACAAATATAACTGCCCAACTCCGCTATTATTATGAGAGCCATTAAATTCTTCAAGTGCCTGCACACTATCATAATCAATATCTGTAATATTATCTTCCATACTGCTCCTCTCTTAAATTCATACTAATTGTACATTTTTAAAAGTTCTTCCGTGTAACTTCCATCGCTATTGTATACAATAAGTGGTTCTTCCACTATAAGCTGTGAACGTCCGCCCTTTACCGCCTCTATAAGCACCATATTAGCTGGCTTATCTATATGCGGATACACAAGCCTTATACGCTTTGGCTCAAGGTGGTTATTCTTCATAGAAGTAAATATATCTACAAGTCTTGATGGTCTGTGAACCATATACATATGTCCCTTAACCTTAAGGCACTTTGAAGCTTCCCTTACAACGTCCTCAAGACTGCATAGAAGCTCGTGTCTTGCGATTGCCTTGGCACTCTCAGGATTAACAATTCCGTGATTTTCATTCATATATGGTGGATTGCTTGTAACCACATTAAAAGAAGCCCCACCTAAAATATGTGAAGCTTCTTTAATATCACCTTTTACAATATTAACCTTGTCTGACAGACTATTAAGTTCAACATTTCTGACAGCAAGGTCATAACTGATATCCTGAATTTCCAAGCCTGTATACATACTGCCTGGATTTTTCGCCTGCATAAGAATTGGTATTACACCATTTCCAGTACCCATATCAAGCACCTTCTGGTTCTTTCCGGCCTTCGCAAATGTAGACAACAACACAGCATCCATTCCAAAACAGAACACATCTGTATTCTGGATTAGTCTGAGATTATCCCTGCATAAGTCATCAATTCTCTCATTGGCATTAATACCTGCATTAATCTTAGCATCAGTCATCATTAATATGGGCTTTTCCTTCCTTTTTCTCAAGCTCTTCGAGTTCTTTTAACTCTTTATCATCTATATTCATTCTGTCGTTTCTTCTCTTAGGCTTAAATCTAAGCTCAGCAACAGGATACTCTCTTATCTCTTTCTCATCTCCATCAAGTGTGACAATTACCTTAACAAGCTGTCTTAACACATTAACGCTTGATACCTCACCCTTTAACTTCTCAGGTGTAGTAACATAATCTCCCACATTAGGAAGGTTGCTGTTAAGCTCCTCGTAAGTTTCCTGCTCATTCTTAAGACAGCACATAAGTCTTCCACACACACCCGATATCTTTGATGGATTAAGCGATAAATTCTGTTCCTTTGCCATCTTAATTGACACTGGTATGAACTCTGGCATATATGTTGCACAGCACAATGGTCTTCCACAAGAACCAATTCCGCCTAATATCTTAGTTTCATCTCTTACACCAATCTGACGAAGTTCAATTCTTGTCTTAAATACTGCTGCCAGATCCTTTACAAGCTCTCTGAAATCAATTCTTCCATCCGCTGTAAAGTAGAACAATACTTTATTATTGTCAAATGTATACTCAACCTTTATAAGCTTCATTTCAAGATTATGCTTCTTAATCTTCTCAAGACATATCTTATACGCTTCTTTTTCCTTTTCCCTGTTCTTAGCTTCCCTTTCATCATCATCAGGTGTCGATATTCTGATAATAGCCTTAAGCGGCTGTACAACTGCTGAATCCTCAACCTCTCTTTCACCAAGAACAACGTGGCCATACTCAATTCCTCTTGCTGTTTCAACAATAACGTGCTGACCAACCTCAACATTATACTGTCCCGGTGCAAAGAAATATATTTTGCCCACCTGCCTGAATCTAACACCAACAACTTTAGTCATCTATTTTTAATCTCCAATCCTGCCAAATATTAATTCCTAACATCAGCCAATTATTCACTAACTGCCTACATATCCTCTTTCATAGCCATAATAAGAAGTTCTATGCATAAGTCAAAATTAACATTGGCCTTAAGTCTTACCTTTACTTTATCTATAGAATTAAGTATATCCTGAATTCCTTCGTATGACATAACCTCAGCCTGCGATTTGATAAGCGAAATCTCATCACTAAATATTAGATAATTCGTATCATTGGTACTCTTAAACATAAGCACGTCCCTGAACCACATAGCCATAAGATCAAGATAATCGTCTATTGTAAGCTTGTAATTAGTCACATCTTTAACAACTGCCATTATGTCTGCCGCCGTCATATCCTTCACATTCTTGATAACGTGCATAACATCATTCTTTAAATGTGCGAATTCCGTACTTTCTATAATAGTCTTAGCACGTCCAATCTTACCCTGTGCAAAATCAGCCGCAAACTTACGTTCATATTCTGACACGTCATAGTTATCCTTAAGATAATCCATAACTACGCTTTCCTTTAATGGCTTTAAATCAAGAAGCACACATCTTGATATAATAGTCTGTAAGAAAATGTCTGCGTTAGTCGTAAGAAATATAACAATACCATACGCTGGTGGCTCTTCTATAGTCTTAAGAAGTGCATTCTGTGCCTGCACTGTAAGCTTCTCAGCCTCATCTATAATGTATATCTTATAACGGCTTGAGTATGGTTTAATAAGCATATCTGATATTATCTGATCTCTTACATCATCTACACCTATACTTGCAGGCTTCTCGTGTCGTACCCATATTATATCAGGCTGATTGCCTGACTCTGTCTGTATACAGGAATGACATTTATTACAAGGCTTATTATCGCCTTCTGCCTCACACTGTAATGCTTTTGCAAATATCTTGGCAATCATCTTCTTTCCAGCACCAAGCCCTCCATTGATAATGTAAGCGTGTGATACCTTATCTAATTTAATTGCGTTCTGTAAATGCTCTTTAATTGTATCGTATCCATAAATATCTGAAAATGTGCTCATTATATACTCCAATCTTATGCTGATATATCAAGCAATAAACCCCTGATATCATCAATTCTTCCTACAATCTCAAGATGATTTTTCTCTTCTTTAACAAGTTCTCCTGCCAGCTCATCAAGATTCTTATCCACAAGTTTAACAATACCATATACTCTGTGTCTGCCTCGTCTATCAAGAAAGTTCTCTCTTGAGAACTTATGGGAACGGTTAACAACCTCGTTAAGAAATCCCTTAACAAGCTCCCTGTACTTTCGCATATCCTTAATATCCATATGCTTTGCAATCTTCTCACCCTGCTCAGTAATCTGTTCCATCATACTGCCAAGCTTTTCCTGAAGATCCTTTTCTTCTATATTACTAATAAGAGTAAACTTAAAACTACTGTCCGTACTCTCTGTATTCTTCACCTGCTGAACTGAAGATGATGTCTGTATATCATTAATCTTTATATCCATAACTTTACTCTCTTTCGTGTCCACCATCATATAATTGTATCATATAAATATCATTAAGACAATTCAAGCCAACTCACTCTTACTGCATTTATAAAAGCTGCTGTTTAATTGCCTCTTTGATGTCCCTGATACAATCCTCTATTGTTCCATCGTTGCTAAATCTCTGATTAATTCCGGCTTCCTTAATCTTTTCCTCCGAGAAATCTTTACTGTCTGCAAGAAAACGCCTGCACATTTCCTCATACTGTGGTACTTCCTGCTTCTGTTCCCTGTTGATAGCTCTCATAAGCCTTATTCCATCATCGACTTCTATATATATCGGTAATATTGCATCTTTTCCAAAGTATGCACAAAATTTATTGTAAGCCTCAATAGTACCTATAACAATGTACTTGTCACCGCTTCCAAGCCTGATCTGCCCATCATCAACTGTAAAATACTTCCACTCTCCATACACTGTGTTATATATCCGCATCTCTATTACTTTATCCGCCGCTTCAAGCTCCAATGCCTTCTCATTATCTACATAATAATACTCTACACCTTCTTTTTCTCCAGCTCTCATAGGTCTTGTTGTATACATAATAACAGTCTTAAGATTTAGCTCCTTATCACCAACTAAAGCCTTAAATATATTATCTTTACCACTTGAACTTTTTCCCATTAAAAATGCTATCTCAGGCATAACAAAGCTCCTTCTTTTACACCTACAACCTCCAGACCTGCCTCACCGGCCGCCTGAAGTATTGCAATAATCTTTCGTGTAATAACCTCTCCCGGACATAATATCGGTATTCCCGGTGGATATACATACACTGACTCTCCACTTATCTTACCATATATCTTCTCATTATTCATCTGAATTTCATCACAACCTGATAAATCACGCCTGTTAAATGCTTGTGCAATTGTCAACGCCTGCTCATCCCTGAAATCAGCAACATTTATCTTATTACCATTATCCTCATCATTAATTAAAATCTCATCTTTACTTCTATTATTATATTTACTCCTACTCTCATCTATTTCTTCGTCTATCTCCTTTAATGCCGCAAGAACTCTATTATCTAATTCTTCGTCTATCTCTTTTAATGCCGCAAGAAATCTATCATAATACTCCTGCGAGTCAAATATTGATGTCATCGCTATCACATACTTTATAGATGACATTTCAAGCTGGATTTTATATTTATAAAATAAAGTGTCATATAACCATTTTGCATCTTTATATCCTAATACAAGCTTTGATATGTCGTCTGTATTTATTAACCTGATGTGCTTTAATTCTGACAATCCATTTCTTAAAATAGTGAGCTTATCAACATATTCAGCAAATAATTTATCACCGTCATTCTTAACAATGCTTAAGCTTCTTGCTATGGAAGACATTAATATATACGATGGGCTTGTCGACTGGTATATATTCCAATACCTTCTTATGCGTTCTACATCAACTATTCCATAATTAATATGCATAATCGCTGTCTGTGTAAGCGATGGAAGTGTCTTATGCACACTGTTAATTACTATATCAGCTCCACACTTAACTGCTGACTGTGGAAAGCTTTCCGAGAAATTAAAATGTGCACCATGAGCCTCATCAACAATCAATGGAATATTATATTGATGAAGATACTCTGCTATTGATTTAATATCAGATACATTTCCCTCATAAGTTGGTGATGTAAGTATCACGGCTTTAATATCATTTCTGTCATGGTCTGAGCTGTATTTATCCACAATGTCCTTAATTTCTTTTAATGTTATCCCCTTATAATACCCATATTCCTCATCATATTCTGGATAAATATACACAGGATTCAGTTCATTGAGGATAACTGCATTATAAACTGATATATGACAGTTTCTTGCCATTATAACAACATCATTTTTATGGGTAACTCCGCATATTGCCGACATATTACCTGCAGTGCTTCCATTTACCAGATACCAGCTCTCATCAGCTCCATAAAGCTCCGCCGCCTCATCAAACGCATCTTTAATAATAGTTTCGGCATTGTGCATATTATCAAAACCATTAATCTCCGTTATATCTTTCTCATATGGATTTCCCATATCACCCATATATAACTCAATTAATTCTTTATTTCTCTTAGCCCCCGGCATATGCATAGGTACTATATTTTCATCTTTATATTTATCTAACTTAGACAATATATCATTATATTTAACATTCGGTTTAATGCCTGAATTTTTATTTGTAGTTCCTGCATTGCCATTCAATAATATATCATCATATTTAATATCCTTATTTGTAGTTCCTGTTTTATCCGATTTTCCCGTTTTATCTAAATTCATCTTTATACTCTTATCTCCATTCCAATTCATTGTTACACTCTCATCTTTTATTTACTGTTATTTATTATTGGGATACAAAAAAACCATAGATACTACATAACGTAATACCTATGGTATAAATAAGTGCCTAGAACCGGAATCGAACCAGTGACACGAGGATTTTCAGTCCTCTGCT
>OHSO01000809.1_pt1 | contig 15820 bp, 18 predicted proteins | sample 1578651 | NCBI WGS metagenome assembly OHSO01 (sample SAMEA3879524, study PRJEB24766) | human gut metagenome | biome: human-associated habitat; feature: feces | place: USA | collected 1985/1987 | reverse complement strand
TGGTCTACATCGGCAGCGAAACCAAACCCGCTTCCATGATTTTCACACCCGAACGTGTGGTGCCGGAAGACACGAGCCTGCTGGAATACGGCATTCTGTTCCACGACGCGCTGTTTATCCGCATTGCAAACGCTGGCTGGGATGCTTCGCAGACCTTCAAGGTGAAGAACCTGAAGTTTGTCTCCATGCCGGAATACACCTTCGAGTTCTCGATGGCGGACATTGCCGCTTCCGCTGAAAACAACGGCAAGCAGGATGCTGCGCTGTTCACCAAGCCGATTTCTTGGAACGCTGAGCGTTACAACAACGGTTTCTCGCAGGTGTGGCCCGCGATTCCGGATACGCTGGAAGAGCGGCAGGCGCTTGAACGCGGCGAGACCATCACCCGCCCCGAAGCGCCCGAAAAGACCGTGACCGCCTTTGACGCGACCGTTTCCGGCAAAGCGGCACTGTCGGACACCGCGCTGACCATCACGCTGACCTTCTCCGAAGCGCTGCGCACTGGTGAATACGCTGTCGGCATGGACATTGCCGAAGCGTGGGAAACCGCGTGGAATGCGGACGGCACGCAGATGACGCTGACCGTCCCCGCGGACGCGCTGAATGGACAGCACACCGTGAACCTCATCATCTTCCGCCTGATGGATACCGATGGCAACCTCATCGGCGGTCCGGTGGAACTGCATTTGGACTTCTAATCCTCGAATCCCCTGCCCGTGGCGACGTAAAATCGTCACGGGCTTTTTTTGTTCCCGGCAAACTTCATTTTCGCTTCCTTGTAACTTCACATTGGATTCATTCAATTGTGTCATAATTGCTTCCGGAACATTCATGAGCTGGAAGGAGTCAGAGGAACTATGAAGAAGACCGGGAAAATCATTGCCATCATCGTCGTGCTTGCGCTCGTTGCGGGCGGCGTTTCCCTCTTTGCGGGCGGACGGAAAAACACAGCTTACCGCGAGGAAATCGCCCGCACGCAGGACATCAGCACCTACTACACCTTTTCCGGCAACCTGTCGACAAAGGACAGCCAAATCGTCACCTCCACCGCAAAAACAACCGTCAAAGAGTGCCTGTTCTCCGAGGGCGACGCGGTGAAGAAGAACGACATTATCCTCAAATTTTCAAGCGGCGGCACAGCACGCGCGCCGATGGACGGAACGCTCTCGAACCTCTACGTCGAGGAAGGCGACGAGGTGACCATGGGGCAGCAGCTGCTGCGTGTCGCAGATTACAGCAATCCGCAGATTGTGTTCAACGTGGATGAATACGACCGTCCGGCGCTCTCCGTCGGGCAGGCGGCGGATGTGACCGTGCTGTCCACCGGCAAGGCGCTCACCGGCACCATCACCCGCATTGCGCAGGAAGCGACCGTATCCGGCGACTTGGCGTACTACGAGGTGACGATGACTGTGCCGCAGGATGGGACGCTCGCCATGGGCTTGAGCTGCGAAATCCGCGTGCTGTACCAGAGCGTGAAGAACGTTACGACCGTGTCGATTGACGCGATTCAGTACGATTCGGACGGCAAGCCGTTCGTCTACTGCTACGACCGCAAGGACGATATTGTACAGCAGCGCGTGACACTGGGCATCAACAACGGCTCGATTGTCGAAATCGTTGACGGCATCCGCACGGGCGAAGCGGTGCTGATTCCCGTGAAGAACACAATGGAAATGCCCATGATGCATTATTAACGGAAAGGGGCATTCACCATGGCGGAAAATATTCTGACGATGGAGAACATCGTCAAAACATACAAAATGGGCGATGAACAGCAGACGGTTTTGAAGGGCATTGACCTGCAGGTGGACAAGGGCGAATTTGTCGCCATTCTTGGCCCCAGCGGGTCGGGCAAATCAACGCTGATGAACATCATTGGCTGTCTGGACACGGCAACATCCGGCACATACCACTTGCATGGGCGGGACGTATCCGCGCTGAGCGAATCGGAGCTGGCGCGCGTACGGTCGAAGGAAATCGGTTTCATCTTCCAGTCGTTCCAGCTGCTTCAGCGTCAGGACGCGCTGCAAAACGTGGAGCTTCCGCTGATTTACGCGGGCATGAGCGGCCACGAGCGCGCTGCGCGGGCGCAGCAAATGCTGGAGCGCGTCGGTTTGAAGGACAAGATGCACCACCTCCCGAACCAGCTTTCCGGCGGACAGCAGCAGCGCGTCGCGATTGCCCGCGCGCTGGCGAACAACCCGACCATCCTGCTGGCGGACGAGCCGACGGGCAGGTGATGAGCCTTTTCCATGACCTGAACGACGAGGGGCGCACGATTATCATGATTACGCACGACATTGAGATTGCCCGCCACGCGCGGCGCATTGTGCGCATCCTTGACGGCGAAATCAGTGAAGGAGTGGTGGAAGATGCTTAAAGAGAGCATTCGCATGTCGTGGCAGAACATCCGCGGCAACAAAATGCGCACCTTCCTGACGATGCTGGGCATCATCATCGGCGTGACAGCGATTATCGCGCTGATTACGACGGTCGGCAGCGCAACGGGCGAAATCACGAGTCAATTCTCTGCCTTGGGCGCAGGCAAAGTGAGCGTAAGCATCAGCGGCACAGCCATCAAGCATGGGCTGAACGAAAGCGACCTCGCGCACATTGCTGCGCTGGACAATGTGGCGGGTGTTGACCCAAATGTCTCCCTGCGCACCTATGCCGCGCAGGACGGTCAGCTTGTGGAGGATGTGACGCTGGAGGGGCGCAGCAGCGACTATTTTTCCGCGCAGGATGACCTGATTGGGCGCGGACGGGCGCTGAAGGCGATTGACATGGATCGTTCGAGCCATGTTTGCATCATCGACCAAACCTTGGCGTCCGCTGCCTTCCCGAACGAAGACCCGCTGGGGCAGTCGCTGATTCTGCACGGGCAGCAGTTCACCGTCGTCGGCGTGCTGAGCGAGGACAGCGGAAGCGACCTGATGGCCGCCATGTCTGCCAGCAGCGACGGCGGCAAGGCGATTATCCCCTATCCGGCGGCGATGCGGCTGAGCGGCTCAAGCACCGTGCATTCGCTGACGCTGTACTTGAAGGACTCGTCGTTATCCTCCGAAACCGTCGACAATGTGAAACAGCTGCTGGACAGCGCGTTCAACTACCGCGACAGCGCGTACTCCATCATCAATCTGGACAGCCTGCTGGATACGATGAACAGCATCACCGGCATGATGACGACGATGCTGGCGGGCATTGCGTCCATCGCCCTGCTGGTCGGCGGCATCGGCATTATGAACATGATGCTCGTCTCCGTCAGCGAGCGGACGACGGAAATCGGCCTGCGCAAGGCGCTCGGCGCGCGTCCGGGGCTGATTCAAATGCAGTTCCTGATGGAATCGGTCATGCTGTCGCTCATGGGCGGGTTCATCGGCATATTGGTGGGCAATCTCGTCTCGTGGATGATTGCAATGGCGCTGGATATTACCTTCCAGCTCAACACAGGCGCAATCACGCTGGCGTTCGTGTTTTCCGCCTCGGTCGGCATTCTGTTCGGCTGGGCACCCGCGCGCAAGGCTTCACGGCTGAATCCTATTGATGCTTTGCGGTCGATGTGATATAATAGAAGCATCAGCACAAGGAGGTTTCCGCCATGTTTACGATTCTGGTGGTTGAGGATGACGCGCCGCTGCAGCGGATGATGAGCGCGTTTCTGGGGTTGAACGGCTTTTCAATCGTTGGGGCTGCCAACGGCGAGGAAGCGCTGAACGCCATCGACAGGGTGATGCCCGATCTGGTCATTGCCGACGTGATGATGCCGGTGATGGACGGCTGGGAGCTGACGCGTGAACTGCGCCGCTGCTATCCGCGCCTGCCCATCATGCTGGTGACGGCGCGCGACACCATTGAGGACAAGCGGACGGGCTTCACCTCCGGCGCGGATGACTACCTGACCAAGCCGGTCGATTTGGACGAGCTGCTGCTGCATGTGCAAGCGCTGCTGCGGCGGTCACAGGCAATGACGAGCCACCAATTGACCATCGGGCAGACGCACTTGGATTACGATTCGCTGACCGTGCAGCGCGGTGACACGCTGCTGACGCTGCCGAAGAAGGAGTTTTTCCTGCTCTTCAAGCTCCTGTCCAGCCCGATGCAGATTTTCACGCGCCGTCAGCTGATGGACGAAATCTGGGGCATGGATGCGCAGAGCGACGAACGCACGGTGGACGTACACATCAAGCGTCTGCGCGAAAAGTGCGAGATTTTCCCCGATTTCAGCATCGTAACAGTGCGCGGCTTGGGCTACAAGGCGGTCAAGAATGGATAAGCGCCGCATCATCCGCAAACCATACTCCTTCCGCGGGCGCATGATTGCGGCGCTGATGATTGGCTCGCTGCTGGCAACCGTCATCAGCCTGTTTCTCGCCTTCTGCGTGACGCACATCAACCTTTTGCAGGAACTAAAAGTGCGTGAGCGTGCCGTCGCCATCTACCTGATGGAACTGGAACAGCGCACGGAGCTGAGAACAGACGAATTAGCCCGCTTGGTAGAGCAAAACGGCATCGAAGTCGCTGTGCTGTCGGACGAGGATGTCGCTGCCCTGTCCGCGGGCACGCAGCGGGAGCTGAAACGCGCGGGCATTGCCTACGAAGCGACGACGTGGAAATCGCAGCGAAATCCGGTAACGTATGTGCAGATGCGCACAGGCGTCCTTGCAATTACCGCTGGCGGCGACGGCAGCAGCTACGGCATCGCGTTTGCGCGCATTATCTTCGGCTCAACCAGCTTTCTGGCAGTCTTTGCGCTGATGGTGACGCTGGCATCCTACTGGATTTCCAAGCCCGTTCATGAAATCACGAATGCGACTCGCAAGGTCAAAGAGGGCGACTTCACCGTCAAACTGGATGCCGCCCACGCGCCGGGCGAAATTGGGGAACTCATGCGTTCCTTTAACGCCATGACCGACGCGCTCAGCCGAACGTCCTACCTGCAGAAAGACTTCATCAGCTCCATCAGCCACGAATTCAAAACGCCGATTGCGTCCATCCGAGGCTTTGCGCGGCTGCTGCAAATGCCCGGCTTGACCGAGGCGCAGCGGCAGGAATATGTGGACTTAATTGCGCAGGAAAGCGACCGCTTGTCGCGCCTGTCGCAGACGCTGCTGCGCCTGTCCGCGCTGGAGCAGCAGTCCGCGCCCGCGTCGCTGACGGAGTTTTCGCTGGATGAGCAGCTTCGTCAGGTCATCCTGCGCTTAGAACCGACATGGAGCGCGCGCGGCATCAGCTGGCAGCTGGATTTGAACAGCGTTACCGTCGTGTCGGACGAAGAGCTGCTCAGCCACGTCTGGATGAACATCATCCAAAACGCCATCAAGTTTTCGCCGGAGAATGCAGTTATCGAGGTGCGCGTGTTCGCCACAGATACGGCGACCGTTGAGATTACCGACCACGGCATCGGCATGGACGACGCGACCGTGAAGCGCATTTTCGACCGTTTCTATCAGGCAGACCGATCCCGCAAGCAGGAGGGTGTCGGCTTAGGGCTGTGCCTCGTCAAGCGGATTTTGGATATGCTTGGCGGCACAGTATCGGTTGACTCGCGCCCCGGCGAAGGCTCCACCTTCCGCGTCCACGTCCCTTTCCGGCCCAAATATGATGAGGCCGCACACACTGACGAAAGAGAGGGTAAAAGCCCATGAACACCGATTCGCAGCATCTTCAGCAGGTCAGCGAGGAATTTCAGCACATGGTGGAGGAATTTTTTCTGGTGCAGTCGCGCTACTCCGCCGCAATCAAGGAGATTCAGACGAAGCTCGAAATCCTTGATGACGAGTTCCAAATGCGTCATCGCCGCAATCCCATCCACCACATGCAGAGCCGGCTGAAAACCATCCAGTCGATGCTGGAGAAGCTAAAGCGCAAGAACTACGAAGTCAGCATCAACAGCGCGGTCAAGAACTTGCAGGATATTGCCGGCATCCGCGTTATCTGCTCGTATGTGCAGGACGTGTACACCATTGCGAACCTGCTGGTCAGCCAAGACGACGTGCATTTGGTTCGCATGGCGGATTACATCCGCGAGCCGAAACCGAACGGCTACCGCAGTCTGCATTTGATTGTTGAAATTCCTGTTTTTCTCTCTGAAGGGCGGATTCTTGTACCCGTCGAGGTGCAGATTCGCACGATTGCCATGGACTTCTGGGCTTCGCTGGAGCATTCGCTCCGCTACAAGGCGCAGGAGTATATTCCGCAGCACATTTCCGACGAATTGCAGCGCGTCGCGACGGACATTGCATCCCTTGACCAGCGGATGCAGGCGATTCACGATCAGGTGGACGAGCTGAGCGACGCGCGCAGTGACAACGCCACATAATATGATTTCCCGAGGTGAAGGCATGGAACAGTACCCGAAGAAACTGCCACCGCAGGTGGACAGCCGTCTGCGGCACAGTATCCTTGAAATGCCCATAGAAATCCGCAAGGCAAGCGGCATCGTGATTTACGGGCGCCGCATCAAGAGCCTTGTTTTTACGACCGATTTGGCGATTATCAAGAACTGCGACGCGGACGCGGTGTTCGCCGTCTATCCATTCACGCCGCAGCAGTCCATCAGCGATGCGATTATCAAAGCGTCTTATATCCCCGTTTTCTGCGGCGTGGGCGGCGGCACGACGCAGGGGCTTCGCACCGTTTCGCTCGCGAAGGATGCCGAAGCGCAAGGGGCAATGGGCGTTGTGCTGAATGCGCCCGTATCGAACCTGAATCTGCTCGCGGTGTCGAAGGCGGTAGATATTCCCGTCATCATCACCGTGATTGACGAAGCGACCGACATTGGACAGCGGATTGCATCCGGTGCGTCGATTCTCAACGTCGCGGGCGGGGCGAATACCCCGGCGATTGTGCGAAAAATTCGCACGGAGTACCCGGATTTTCCGATTATCGCCACCGGCGGCAACAAGCCGGACACCATCGCCGCAACGGTTGCGGCAGGCGCAAACGCGATTACGTTTACGCCGCCATCCGCACAGGAACTGTTCAAAGCGATGATGACCCGTTATCGGGAAGAGTAAAAAGTGCATAAAAGCCCGGCAATCAGCCATACTATCCGTATCAACAGGAGGTGTCGTTTGATGCTGGGCTTTCTTTCTGCAATTCTGGCAGGCGCGGCGATGAGCGTGCAGGGCGTAATGAACACGCGGCTTGGCGAAAAGGTGGGTACGCTGGAGACGAACGCATTCGTGCAGCTGGTCGGGTTTTTGCTGGCGCTGCTCATCGCGGTTTTCTTCGGCAAAGGCAACATCCGACTATTGCCGCAAGCGCCGTGGTACGCGTGGCTGGGCGGTGTACTCGCGCCGGTCATCACGCTGACAGTGATGTGGGCGATTGGCAGCCTGACACCAACGGTCGCGATTTCCGCAATTTTGCTCTCACAATTGACCGTTGCCGCGCTGATTGACGTATTCGGCTGGCTGGGCGCGGAGAAGATGCCATTCTCGTGGGAGAAGTGGGTCGGCGTGGCGCTGATGGTGGGCGGTGTCATCCTGATGAAAATCAAGACGTGATACGGCAAACGCGCGGAAATCAGCAGGATTCCGGGCGTTTTTCCGCGAACGCTTCTGACCCCTGCGACAAACACAGCCATTTTTCTTCGCAGGAAACAGGCAATCAAATGGCGAAACCTCCTGCGCAGAAAAACAGGAGGTACTTTTTATGCTGCAATCCATCCGCGATGGCGATCGGCTGATTGTGCGCATCGACGGCGAACTCGACCACTTCTGCGCACAGAGTGTTCGCCGCGATTTAGATGCGCTGCTGCTTGACCGCTCCATCCGCACGCTGATTCTGGACTTCTCGTCGCTGACGTTCATGGACTCCTCCGGCATCGGGGTTGTCCTGGGGCGCTATCGGCTGCTGCGCGACCGGGGCGGGCACGTCGCGATTGTGGGCATGAACCCGCACATCGCTCGGCTATTCCACATGTCCGGGCTTGACCGGATTATCCGCCAGCTGGACAAGCATCAGGAGGCGCAAGCATGAGCCATCACAACGAAATGGAAATCCGATTTCTCTCCCTGCCCGAAAACGAAGCCTTCGCGCGCGTCGTGATTGCCGCCTTTGCCGTCCAGCTCTCCCCAACCGTCAGCGAAATTGCCGACATCAAGACCGCCGTCTCCGAAGCTGTCACGAACGCCATCGTCCACGGTTACGAGGGCACGCGCGGCACGGTTATCCTGCGCGCAAGCATTGACGGCACGCTGCTGACCATTGAAATCACCGACAAGGGACGCGGCATCGCCGACATTCCGCAGGCGATGGAGCCGTTTTTTACCACGCACCCCGAACAGGAACGCAGCGGCATGGGTTTTGCCGTCATGCAGACGTTCATGGACGACCTGCGCGTTACATCCACGCCCGGTCAGGGCACGACCGTGCGGATGAAAAAGCGGATTCTGACGACACCGATTATGTAAAGGAAATGGACTGCTCCGCATTTGAGAGCAGTCCATTTCCTTATGCTTTTTTCTGCTTGCGAATGTCAAGCACCGCGTCGAGGATATCCTCAGCGAGCTGCTTTTTCGTCCGCAGCGGGTACTCTGTCTGGCTGTCCGGCGTGATGAGCGTGGCAATGTTCGTATCAACATTGAATCCCGCGCCGGGCTGGCTGACGTCGTTCAAGACAATCAGGTCAAGATGCTTGCTTTCCAGCTTCCGGCGCGCGTTTTGGAGCAGGTTCTCCGTTTCCGCCGCGAAGCCGACAAGCACCTGCCCCGGCTTTTTCGCCGCACCGACCGCCGCGGCAATGTCCGGGTTCTCCACCAGTTCGACAACGAACGGCTGTCCGTCGTGCGCCTTCTTGTGCTTCTGCGGATACGTCACAGCAAAGCGGTAATCCGCCGGAGCCGCTGCTTGAATCACAACGTCCATGTCGGGCGCAGTCGTCGTAACCGCGTCGAACAAATCCTGCGTGCTTTCCACACGGCGGATGTCAATGCCGTCCGGCACGGGCGCTGTTGTGCGGCCCGCAATCACCGTCACCTGCGCGCCGCGGTTCCTCGCCGCCTCAGCAAGGGCAAAGCCCATTTTGCCGGAGGAATCATTGGTCATGTAGCGCACAGGGTCAAGGCGTTCGCGCGTTGCCCCTGCTGTCACCAGCACACGCAGACCCGCGAAATCGCGCTTCGGGCAGAGCAGGGAGGCAATCGCGCGCACAATGGTTTCCGGCTCACTCATGCGGCCCGCACCCGTATCGCCGCACGCCAAAAAGCCCGCTTCCGGCCCTGCAAAATGCACGCCGCGGGCTTTCAAGGTCTGCACGTTCTGCTGCGTCACCGCTGCCGTCCACATGCCAGTATTCATGGCAGGGGCAAGCAGAATCGGCGCTTTCGTTGCCAAGATGGTGGTGGAGAGCATATCGTCCGCAATGCCGCACGCCATCTTCGCCATGATATTCGCCGTCGCGGGCGCAATGGCAAAAACATCCGCGCGTTTCGCCAGCGCGATATGCTCCACCTCCCACGTCTCCGGGCGCGCGAACGTGTCCGTGACGACGGGATGGTTGCTCAGCGTTTCAAACGTCAGCGGCTGCACAAACTGCGCCGCGTTTTTCGTCATGATGACGTGCGTCTCCACGCCGAGCTTGCGCAGACGGGAGACAATTTCGCAGCTCTTGTAAACCGCAATGCCGCCCGTTACGCCCAGCACCACATGCCGTCCGCGCACGTCGGGAAGTTCACAGCACATCGACGTCCTGATCCTCGTTTTCGTCGTTCGGTTCGTCGTAGGTAATCAGACCGCGGTTGATTTCCTCCACCGCCGTCTTAAGCGGCTTCATGCCTTCATTGTCCAGCAGGGGCTTGCTGCCGCCGATAATCTGACGGCCGCGCTTGCTCGCCTCCACCACGAGGGTATAGCGGGAATCAGCGTGCTTGAGCAGCTCCAGAACGCAGGGTTCGACAATCGACATAAGGGTGTTCCTCCTTTTATGTTCAGCCGCAATTGCGGCAGGAAACGCTTTTATACGATAACTTACTCCGGGATTTCAACGGTATAGCGCGCCGTGTTGTAGCGCTCCGCCTCGATGATGCCTGCAATCCGCGCGGCACAGGCGGCTACATCATCGTTGATGACATTGTAGCGGTAGTGATTTTTGAGGGCGATTTCGCGCACGGCAATTTTCTGCCGCATGGCGATTTGCTCCGGCGATTCCGTGCCGCGCCCTTCCAGACGGCGGTGCAGCTCTGACATGCTCGGCGGCAGGATGAAGATGCTCACGCAGTCCTTCTCGCGCGCAATCACCTGCTCCGCGCCCTGCACGTCAATATCCAGTACGACATTCTGTCCCTGCGCCAAGCGGCGGCTGACCTCGCTGCGGAGCGTGCCGTAGTGGTGAGCAAACACCGGCGCATACTCGATGAACTCATCGTTTTCGACGCGGCGCGCAAATTCCTCTTCGCTGATGAAGTAGTATTCGCGCCCGTTTTCCTCGCCCGGACGGGGCGAACGGGTCGTTGCGCTGACGGAGAAAACCAGCGAATCGTCATGCGCCATCAATTCCTTGATGACGGTGCCCTTCCCGGTGCCGGACGCGCCGGAAATGACCAGCAGCATACCCTTTCGTGCTTCACTCATGTTGCCATTCCCCTTCATGCTGGTATCACACCGCATTTTGAATCTGCTCACGCATTTTTTCAATCTCGCTCTTGAGATTGACGACGTTCTGCGCCATTTGCGCGTCGGAGCATTTGCTGCCGATGGTGTTGGCTTCGCGGTTCATTTCCTGAATCAGGAAATCCATCTTCTTGCCCGTTTCGCCGGATACATCCAGATACACATGCATCTGCGCAATATGGCTTTCAAGGCGCGACAGCTCCTCGTCGATGGCGCATTTGTCCGCCATCAGCGCAACCTCCTGTGCCAGCCGCGCCGGATCAACGGGTTCAATCGGCAGACGCGCCAGCCGTTCGGTCAGGCGCAGCCGGTATTCCTCCACCACCTGCGGGGCACGCGACGCAATCTGCTCCCGCAGCGCCGCCGCCGCGTCCAGATGCACCTGCAAATCATCCCGCAGGTGCGCCCCTTCGCGGATGCGCATGTCCGTGAGGTGCTGCATCGCCAGCGCCGTCACTTCGCGGCACTGCGCGGTGAGTGCTTCTTCATCCAGCGCACGTTCCGTCACAGTCGTCACGCCGTCGAGCTGCATCAGGCGGCTGACGGTCAGGTCATTCGCCGCGCCCGTCGCCGCGCGCAGCGTATTTGCCGCCTGCATGTACGCCGCGGCAAGCGTCTCATCCACCGTCACATCGCTGTCAGAACCGCTGATGCGCCGGAGTGTCAGCTGCACGTCCACATGTCCGCGGCAAAGCGGCGCAAGCGTCTTGCGAATCGTTTCCTCCAGGAAGGTCAGACCGCGGCCGAGCCGCATGGACAAGTCCAGAAAGCGATGGTTCACCGCCCGAAGCTCCACGGTCATCTCCCAGTCGCCCTGGCGGGATGTCTCCTTGCCATATCCGGTCATGCTCTGCATCCGGCAATCCCTCCCCCTTCAGAAAATTTATTATACCACGTCCCGCCGCACTTTGCAAGTAGTTTCCCGCATTTGCGCGACTTCAGCTTTTTCGCATTGCAATCTTGACACGCAGTCGGCACGGTGTTATACTTTGGAACATCCGCGTATGTTTTTTCTTTGTTTTTCACCAATTTGTCATGCGCAGGGAGGATGCAGCCCATGAAACTCGACCGGAAGAAAATGCTGCTCATCAGCTTCATGCTCTTTTCACTCTTTTTCGGCGCGGGAAATTTAATTTTCCCGCCTTTTTTAGGGCAGAACGCGGGCAGCAGCACCGTCAGCGCCATGCTGGGTTTCCTCGCGACGGCGGTGATTCTGCCAGTGCTGGGCGTCATCGTTGTGGCGCGGTTCGACGGGCTGGAGCAGCTCGCGCAGCACGCTGGGAAGAAGTTCTCCCTGATTTTCACCGTCCTCATCTACCTGTCGATTGGGCCGGGGCTGGGCATTCCGCGCGCGGCATCCGTACCGTTTGAGATGGCGGTCGCGCCGTATCTGCCGCAGGGCGCAAACATCCGCGTGTGGATGGTGGTGTATTCGCTGGTGTTCTTCCTGATTGCACTGTGGCTGTGCATGACACCGGGCAAGCTCGTCAGCCGCATCGGGAATTTTCTCACGCCGTCGCTGCTGATTCTGCTCGTGTTTCTCTTCATCAGCTTTCTGTTCCGCGGGCAGGTCAACATTGCAGCGCCGCAGACGGAATACAGCGCCGCCCCGTTCCTCAAGGGCTTTTCCGAAGGCTACCAGACGATGGACACGATTGCCGCGCTGAATTTCGGCTTAGTGATTGCCACGACGCTGGGCAGCTTCGGGCTGACGCAGCGCAAGGATGTACTGCGTCACACGGTTAAGGCTGGGCTTTTCGCCGGATTGATTCTCTCCGCCGTCTACATGATGCTCAGCTACATGGGCATGTGCTCCTCCGGCGTGTACGACATTCAGGAGAACGGCGCGTGGACGCTGCGGTGCATCGTTTTCCAGCTCTTCGGCGAACCCGGCGCGTATCTGCTCGCCGCCATCTTCACGCTCGCCTGCCTGACGACGTGTGTCGGGCTGATTAACTCCATCTCGCAGTATTTCTCGCACCTTTTCTCCCGCATCAGCTACCGCAAGTGGGTCTTTCTCATTATTGGCTTTTCCTTCCTGATTTGCAATCTGGGTCTGACGGTCATTTTGAGCATTTCCATCCCGATTCTGAACGCCATCTATCCGATTGCGATTGTGCTGATTCTGCTGGGCATAACGCACCGCGTGTGGGCGAAAAACCGCTATGTCTACCCGATTGTTGTCGCCGGGACGGGCGTCGTCAGCGTGCTGTACGCGCTGGACACACTGCACCTGCCGCTGGGCATCCTCGGCACCCTCTGTCACGCGCTGCCGCTGTATGAGCACGGCTTCGGCTGGGTGAGCGTCGCGCTGGCAATGCTGCTGATTGCCCTGCCGATGCCGCGAATCTTCGCGAAACAGAAGCGCGCTTGACAATTTCGGCGACTTCCTATACAATAGAAGCGTATGATATAAGGGAGCGAGTGACCCATGAATACTCTCAACAAGACTTTTCTGCCCGTGACGCTGGACGAATGCCACGCGCGCGGCTGGGATGCGCCCGACTTTGTGTATGTCTGCGGCGACGCGTATGTAGATCACCCGTCGTTCGGGCTGGCGATTATCAGCCGCATTCTGGAGAAGGCAGGCTATCGCGTGGCAATGCTCTGTCTGCCGCCGTGGCAGGATGCTTCCGCGTTCAAGCAGTTCGGCAAGCCCCGGCTTGGCTTTCTGGTGTCCGCGGGCGTGATTGACAGCATGGTCAACCACTATACCGTCGCGAAAAAGCGCCGCCACGACGATGCCTACGCCCCCGGCGGCAAGGGCTTCATGCGCCCCGACCGCGCGACCATCGTCTACTGCAACCGAATCCGGCAGGCGTACCGCGATGTGCCGATTCTCATCGGCGGCGTGGAAGCGAGCCTCCGCCGTTTCTCCCACTATGACTACTGGGACGACAAGGTGCGCCACAGCATTCTGGTGGACTCCGGTGCGACGCTGCTGATGTACGGCATGGGCGAAACGAGCATCATCGAATGCGCAAACTGGGTGGCGGACGGCATGAATCCGGCAGAACTGCCGAAAATGCGCGGCATCTGCTACATGAGCAAGACGCCTGACCCGACGTGCGTTCAGCTGCCAAGCCATCAGGATGTCAGTACCGACAAGCGCAAGTACGCTGAGGCGTTCGTCATCCAGTACGACGAGCAGGACCCGATTCGCGGCAAGCGCATGTGTCAGCAGCAGGACACGGATCGATATCTGATACAGAATCAGCCGTGCCTGCCGCTGAGCCGAGAAGCCCTCGACGCGGTGTACGACCTGCCCTACACGCGCACTTATCACCCGATGTACAAGGCGGAAGGCGGCGTCCCAGCGCTGCAGGAGGTCGAATTTTCGATTGCCTCCACGCGCGGATGCTTCGGCTCGTGCAATTTCTGTGCCATCACGTTCCATCAGGGGCGCATCATTCAGAGCCGCAGCCCCGAAAGCATCCTCCGCGAAGGAAAGCTGCTGACACAGCTGCCGAATTTCAAGGGCTACATTCACGATGTCGGCGGCCCGACGGCGAATTTCCGCAAGCCCGCGTGTCCAAATCAGCTGAAAGTCGGCGCGTGCAAGCATCGGCAGTGCCTGTTCCCGCAGCCGTGCAAGAACTTGCAGGTTGATCACGAGGAATTTCTTTCCATCCTCAAGCAGCTCCGCGAACTGCCGAAGGTGAAGAAGGTGTTCGTCCGCAGCGGTCTGCGCTACGACTACATCATGTCCGACAAGAACCCGACGCGCTTCCTGCGAGAGTTCTGCAAATACAACGTGTCGGGGCAGCTGAAAGTCGCGCCGGAACATGTCTGCCCGTATGTACTTGACCGCATGGGCAAGCCGCGCCGCGAGCTGTACGACGCATTCGTCGCGCGGTATCAGCAGGTGAACGAGCAGCTGGGCTTAAAGCAGTACTTAATCCCCTACCTGATGAGCAGTCACCCCGGCAGCGACCTGAACGCCGCGATTGAGCTGGCGTGCTACCTGCGCGACACGGGGTTCTACCCGGAGCAGGTGCAAGACTTCTATCCAACGCCCGGCACGCTTTCGACGTGCATGTTCTACACCGGGCTTGACCCGCGCACCATGCAGCCCGTTTTCGTCGCGCGGTCGCCGGAGGAAAAGGCAATGCAGCGCGCGCTGATGCAGTACAAGAATCCGCAGAATCAGCCGCTGGTGCGCAAGGCGCTTCGGCTTGCGGGGCGCGAAGACCTGATTGGCTACGGCAAGCAATGCCTTGTGCCGCCGGAGCGCGATATGCGGGACGACCGCTATCCGACGCGTCCGGGCGACAATCCGGCGCACGCGCGCAAGGCGATTCGCCACCCCGACAAGCGGCAGCAGAGCAGCGATAAGCCGCAGAACCGCCGTCAACGGAGAGGATACTAATTGCATAAAGACCGCCCTCGGATGCAGTCAAATTCGACTGTCCGAGGGCGTTTTTTTCAACAGCCGCTGCGCCATGCTTTCTACGTCTTCCAGCGTCAGGAGCGTGACCGAGCCGAACGGCGCGTTGAGCAGCACTTCAACCGCGCGGCGATAGCGTGTCAGCAAATCCACCAAAGCGGGCAAGTTGCATGGCTGCTTGTCGTTTTTCGCCTGCATGAGCTGCCCCGCCAAATCGAAAAAGCAGTCACCCAGCAGGTGCAGGACGATGCCCGCCACGCCGCGAATCTCCGTGAACAGTGTGCCGCTCTGGACACCCTGCGCAATCGTTTGTTCCAGCAGCGGGTGGAAGCGGTCTGACAATGCGTCCAAGTACGTCAAAGCCATCGCGCGTCCTTCCGGCGAAGTGGCCATCGGCAGGAGCATCGCCGTGAACGCCGCGTCCTCATCGCGCATCGGCAGACACGCCATCAACAGCAGATTCAGCCGCGCAAGGTCATCCGGTGCATCCGCCAATTGGGCTTCGGCACGTTCCGCCGATTCCTGCGCGTGCTGGTGACTGAGCAGCGTCATGATTTCTTCCTTGCTGGCGAAATGGTGGTAGATGCCGCCCTTGCTGACGCCCGCCGCACGGACGATTTCCTGCATACTGGCAGCTTCGTAGCCCTTTTGGCAGAAAAGCTGCTCTGCCGCCCGCAGAATCTCCCGTTTCGTTTCGTCACCCTTGCGCATGTGATGCTTCCTCCCGTTACTCCGCGTTTTCGCGGTGCATGGAGCGCTCCGACGAAAAGCCGTTCGGATAGCGCCCATGCAGTTTGTTAAGATTCCCCTGCAAAA
>OHSO01000790.1_pt1 | contig 16189 bp, 10 predicted proteins | sample 1578651 | NCBI WGS metagenome assembly OHSO01 (sample SAMEA3879524, study PRJEB24766) | human gut metagenome | biome: human-associated habitat; feature: feces | place: USA | collected 1985/1987 | reverse complement strand
CATCAGCACATAGCGGCACTCGTCGTAGATGTGATCCTCCTGCCGGGTGTCGATATCCTCCACATTGCTCTCGTCGTACACAAGGTTCGGCAGGGTGCGGATGAAGTGCTTGCAGCTGCTGAACACCTGCAGCATCGGCCGTCCGTCCGGCGCAAACCGCAGCCGGTAGTGAAACTGCATCTTACCCGCCAGCCGGGTGTGGTCCCCGGGCTGCCAGTGCAGAAAATGCGGGCTGCGCTCCATCATGGCCGCAATGCTCTCGCCCCGGCTCTCGTCAAAGATGGCGGGGTCTGCCACTCCGTGGATCACCCTGCCCCGCAGCAGCGGGTCGTTCTGCTCAGCTTCCCGGATGCGCTTGGCCTGCTCCACCGGGTCGATGCGCAGGCCCTCGTTGGGACGTCCGGTGCAGCCGTACAGCTCCTTGATGCGGTACAGCCGCCCCTCCTCGTCCACCGCATACCACCCCACCGAAAAGGGCTTGGAAAAACCGAAGTCGTACCCGCGCCAGATGGGCCAGTGCTTGGGGATGGCAAAGGGCGCGATGACGTGGGTCCAGCGCTGATCCTGATAATGCGCCGGGTCGTTGCGCCATTCGGTGAACACCTGCCCGGAAAAGCTGTCCCAGCTGCCGTAGAGCAGCGCCTGCTTTTCCGCCTCCGGCAGGCTGGCAAGGCTTGCCAGATACCCGGGGTCGTTGGCCAGCAGGGCAGGGTTATCGAACACGCTGGACGGGATGAATACCCGCGCCCGCTCCATCTGCTGGTCGGTGCCGTCCGGCAGGCGCACCGTGACGGTTTCCACAATGGGCGTGCCGGGCGGGGCAGGCGTGATGAACCGTGCCTTCACCCAGCCGTGACCGATGCCGCCGGGGTTGGTGGTGGCACGCATGTACACCCGGGTGCCCGGCCCAGTGGGGCGGTTGCGGCTCATCATGTAGCTGTACTCGTCCCACTCAAAGTGGGTCAGCTCGTCAAAGCCGATAAAATCGTAGGCTTTGCCCTGATAGTTGGTGCGGTCCTTGGTGTACTGCATGGAGCCAAACCAGATCTTCGCCCCGCTGGGAAAGACCCATACATGGGAGGTAGCGTTGTACTGCGCCTCCGGGAAAGCCCGGCGGTAGTACATCTGGCTCTTATCCACAAGGTCGGAAAGCTGTGGGTAGGTCTTGCGCAGGATCAGCGCCCGGTAATGCGGGATGTGCACCTGCCGCAGCGCTTCGATGAGCAGTGCATCGCTCTTGCCGCCGCCTGCCGCGCCGCCGTACAGTGCCTCCGGCTCCGGTCTGCGCATAAATTCCAGCTGCCGGGGCTGCGGCTTCCACACAATGACTGCCCGCTCGGTTCTGTTCATTCCTTCTCCTCCTGTTCCACCGGCGGCAGCAGCACCACGCCGCACTCCGTTCCTTCTAGTTCCGTACCCTGATCGTTCAGGGTCTTTACCACACCCGCCAGATCCTTGAGCACGGCAGTGGCCTCCTTCAGCCCCTTCATCATCCCGGGGTCGGGGGTGTTTTCCCGCCGGGCGGCCTTCTGCCGCTCGTTCAGCTCCTTCACCTCCTGCGCCAGCAGGGTGCTCAGGGTGTCGGCGGCGCGGTTCAGGCTCTTCAGCCCGGCGGCGGGCTTTGTCTGCCCCATGATGTTCTTCCTCCTTTCGTCCGGTGTCCCGGGCTCTGTACACAGGATATCACCCGCCCGCCGTGCCCGACAGTGTGCACTTTTGCAGGGCCAGCGGGTATTTTTGCGCGGTTGTTTTCCTCATTGTATATTTTACGCTTTCAAAACACAACGCAGTTTCGTCAGTTTTGTTATCCCGACTGGCGCGGCGCGCAAAAAATGGCCGCTCGTATTTCGGGCACTGCCACCAAAAACGTTCGCTGCGCACTGCCTGCCCTATCACTATAAAGGTACAGTGCCGCCCCACCCGGGGAGTAAACATTTTTCTCGACCCGTGTTGTTTTTCCCTTCCGGTAAGAGTGTATAAAAGGCGTTTTCTTTCCGCTGTGTAGTATCCATGAAAATATCTTTCAAAAAATGTATCGCCCCTTTTCGCGGTTTTTTAGCAGTCATGCAACATTCAGTCATGTTCAAGCATGTTTTTTTACATACCTTCATCATATTTGTATGTTGGTTGCATCGGCATGAAAAGTTGTGATAATTCGCGAAAAGATTTTGTAACCTTTGGTCCGCTTTTGTAGAAACGTAACAAAACATTTGCACCAATATTGTGAACTTATTCTCTTGCGGAACACCCCCATACAAGGGTATAATACTGTCAGGGATTACGGACGCATGCGACAAATGCGTCTGTGAATATGCTGTGACACACAAATGAAGGAGATTACTATTATGAAAATGATTTCTCGTCGCGACTTCCTGAAGGCTTCTGCCGTTGTGGGCGCTACCGCTGCTATGACCGCTTGCGGCGGCTCTTCCTCCACCAGCACCGCTGCTTCCAGCGTTGCTTCTTCCACCGCTGCTTCTGCCGCTGCTACCAACGGCTCTGCCAACATCGGCGTTTGCATCTATCAGTTTGCTGATAACTTCATGACCCTGTACCGCTCCGATCTGGAAGGCTACCTGAAGGACATGGGCTACTCCGTCACCATCATGGACGGCAAAAACGACCAGAACACCCAGACCGAGCAGATCAACACCTTCCTGCAGCAGGGCGTGGACGTGCTGATCATCAACCCCGTCCAGACCACTTCCGCTCAGACCATCGTTGACACCGTTTCTCCCTCCGGCACTCCCATCGTGTTCATCAACCGTCAGCCCGAGGACAGCGTGCTGGATTCCTACAAGGGCAAGTGCTGCTACGTTGGTGCTGACGCACGTCAGTCCGGTACTTATCAGGGCGAGCTGATCCTGGCTACCGATACCCAGGGCGATATCAACGGTGACGGCAAGATCACCTACATTATGTGCAAGGGCGACCCCGAGAACATCGATGCTCAGTACCGCACCGAGTACTCCATCAAGGCTCTGACCGATGCCGGCAAGGAAGTTGAGTGCCTGTACGAGTACCTGGACAACTGGGATCAGACCACTGCTCAGCAGGACGTTGCAAACGCTCTGTCTCAGTACGGCGATAAGATCGAAGTCGTCTTCTGCAACAACGATGCAATGGCACTGGGCGCTCTGCAGTCCATCCAGCAGGCAAACCGCACCGTCGGCAAGGACATCTATCTGGTCGGCGTCGATGCTCTGACAGAGGCTGTTCAGGACGTTCTGGACGGCAACATGACCGGTACCGTTCTGAACGACGACGTGGGCCAGGCTACCAAGGCTGCCGAGGCTACCCAGCTGTTCGTTGAGGGCAAGGACGTGGAGCAGTTCTACTGGGTCGACTACGTCAAGGTCACCAAGGACAACGCTTCTCAGTACATTAAGTAAGACCAAAGTTTCCCGGAACCAATGCAAGGTGCGCAGCAGGCCTTAACGGCTTGAATGTAAGCTAAAAAGCGCGTGCGTGCGAGAAAACGTCTCCACGCACGCGCCTTATTTTAGAAAAAAACTGCCTACCTGTAAACAACCAAAAAGGAGGCTTTTGCGGAATGTCAGAATACCGTCTGGTAATGAAAGGCGTGGTCAAGACCTTCCCCGGTGTCAAAGCCCTGGATCATGCACAGCTGGAACTCCGTCCCGGCAAAGTCATGGCTCTGATGGGCGAAAACGGCGCCGGTAAGTCCACTCTGATGAAATGTATGTTCGGCATTTACAAGATGGACGAGGGCGAGATCGAATACGAGGGGCAGAAGGTAACCATCCCCACCCCGCTGGATGCACTGGACCGCGGCATCGCCATGGTTCATCAGGAACTGCAGCCCATTCCGGCCCGTACCGTGGCCGAGAATATCTGGCTGGGACGCTACCCCACCAAGAAATACGGCATCATCACTGTTGTGGACCATGCCAAAATGTACAAAGATACCGATGAACTGCTGAAGAAGCTGAAGCTGGACATCGACCCCCATGCAAAGCTGGGCTCTTTGAGCATCGCCCAGATGCAGATGGTGGAAATCGCCAAGGCCGTTTCCGCCAACTGTAAGGTGCTGATTTTGGACGAGCCCACCTCTTCTCTGACCGCAAACGAGGTCGAGAGCCTGTTCCGCATCATGCGGGATCTGAAGGAGCAGGGCGTTGCTCTGGTCTATATCAGCCACAAGATGGACGAGATCAAGGTGATCGCGGACGAAGTCACCATCATGCGCGATGGCCAGTACATCGGCAAGTGGGACGTTGCCAACATGACCAAGGAAGAGATCATTGCAAAGATGGTCGGCCGTGAGCTGTCCAACCTGTTCCCCCCGCTGGAGAACGTGCCCTCGGACGAGGTCATGATGAAGGTGGAGGACTTCACCTCCATCCATCCCCGTTCCTTCCGCCATTGCAGCTTTGAGCTGAAAAAGGGCGAAATTCTGGGCGTCGCCGGTCTGGTGGGCGCACAGCGTACCGAGCTGATGGAAGGCATCTTCGGCCTGCGTGCCCATACCTCTGGTAAGGTGTGGATCAAGGGCGAGGAAGTTACCATCAAGCAGCCCCGCGATGCCATCCGCAAGAGCGTTGCTCTGCTGACTGAGGATCGCCGTGCTACCGGCATTCTGGGTGTGCTGAGCGTTGCCGATAACATCTCCATCGCTTCCCTGGATGCCCTGCGCAAGGGCCCCATCATGCTGGACAACAAAAAGATCCTCGATCTGGTGGCTACCAACAAGGAAAAAATGGCCATCAAGGTGCCCAGCCCCAAGACCCAGATCAAGAGCCTTTCCGGCGGCAACCAGCAGAAGGTGCTGATCGCCCGCTGGCTTGCCAACAACCCCGATGTGCTCATTCTGGACGAGCCTACCCGCGGCATCGACGTCGGTGCAAAGTACGAAATTTACTGCATCATCGCCGATCTGGCCAAGCAGGGCAAGAGCATTATCATGATCTCCTCTGAAATGAGCGAGATCATCGGTATGTCCAACCGTGTCATGGTCATGTGCGATGGCCGTATCACCGGCTTTATCAACGGTAAGGATGCCACGCAGGAGAACATCATGGCGCTGGCTACCCAGTTCGAGACCGCACCTGACACAGCTGCGGCAAATCAGTAATTAAGGAGGCTGTCTATCGTGGAAGCTACCAAAAAATTGAATGGCAAGGCTGTGGGCAAGTGGCTCAGCAACAACGCCATTATCATGATGATGCTGGCCATCACTCTGATCGTTGGCATCATTCACCCCAACTTCTTCTCCGGCACCAACATGATCAACCTGTTCAAGAACGTGTCCATCCGCTACATCATCGCGCTGGGCATTTCCGGCTGCCTGATCACCACCGGTAACGACCTGTCCGCTGGCCGTCTGGCTGGTTTTGCCGCCTGCCTTGCCTGCATTTTTGCGCAGACCGAAGGCGCTTCCGGCAAGTTCTACCCCAATATGCCCACCCTGTCCACCCCCGTGGTGTTCATTCTGGTCATTGCCATCTGCGCCATCGTGGGTCTGTGCAACGGACTGGTGGTCAGCTACCTGAAGGTGCAGCCCTTCATTGCTACCTTGGGTATGCAGCAGGTGGTCTACGGTATCTGCCTTGTGTACACCGGCGGTACCCCCATCGGCTCTTTGAACAAAAACTTCACCTCTCTGGCCTCCAACACCATCCTGAAGGTCCCCGTGCTGATCTGGATCGCATTGATCGTGGCTGTCTGCTTCTGGTTCCTGTACAACAAGACCCGTCACGGCAAATATATGTACGCCATCGGCGGCAACGAAGCTGCTGCTGAGGTGGCCGGTGTCAACGTGCACGCTACCAAGATCCGCATCTACATCCTGGCCTCCTGTATGTTCGGTCTGGCAGGCTGCCTGCTGGCTGCAAAGTCCGGCGGCGCATCCGTCAACACTGCAATGGGCTATGAGCTGGACGCCATCGCAGCCTGCACCATCGGCGGTGTTTCCACCACCGGCGGCGTTGGTACTGTTCCCGGCGTTCTGGTCGGCGTTCTGGTCTTTGAGCTGATGAAGGTCGCTCTGCAGTTCATGAACGTCAACTCCTCCTACACCTACATCGTTCAGGGCCTTGTCATTATCGTGGCTGTCGCCATTGATATCCGCAAGTATCTGGCTAAGAAGTAATCTCCTCATCATCCCCCTTTGCACCCGCAGTCTTTGCACTGCGGGTGCTTTTTTTGTCCACATTTTTGTGGTATCATAAGGAAAACATCTTATTCTTACAGGAGGGACTTTCCATGGCACAGCCCACCCCGGACACCCAGACCGAGCTTGAACGCCGCGAGGCCGCACTGGCCGCCCGCGAGGCAGAACTTGCCCGCCAGCAGGCTGAATTGCAGGCGCAGAAGGCCGATTTTGAGCAGGGCAAAAAGCGCCTGCTGGACAACGGCGACAAGGACTTTGTAAACCCCAAGGAAAAGCTTTACGATAAATTCCCGCTCACGGTGCACCAGATGGACATCATCATCGGCGTGCTGTTTGCCCTGATTGCTCTTTTTCTTGTGCTGGGCGTGACCCACACCAGCTTTTTCGGCCTGTTCGGCGGCTGAGCCGCAGGCGCATCCTCTGTGAAAAACATCCCGTAAAGGAGAATAAAAATGGCACACTATCCCGGTTATACCGTCCTGCGCACCGAGGACTGCCCCGAGCAGCACGGTACTTTGACCTTGCTCACCCATGACGTCAGCGGCGCAGCCGTGCTGCTGGTGGAGAACGAGGACGTCAACAAGGCCTTCGGCATCGGCTTCGGCACCTTTCCTTCCGATGACACCGGCGTGTTCCACATTCTGGAGCACTCCGTGCTGGCGGGCAGCGAAAAATACCCGGTCAGTTCCCCCTTTGTGCAGCTGCTCAAAAGCAGCATGGCATCCTTCCTCAATGCAATGACCTTCCCGGACAAAACGGTCTACCCCTTTGCCACCCCCAACGAGACCGATTTCTGCAACCTGATGGATGTCTACCTGAACGCGGTGTTCTGCCCGCTGGCTATGGTGGACTCTGCCGTGTTCGAGCAGGAGGGCTGGCACCGGGACGCGGACGGCACGGTCAGCGGTGTGGTCTACAACGAGATGCAGGGTGCACTGGCTTCCCCGGACGCCCAGCTGCAAAACGCCCTGCAACGGGCGATGTTCCCGGATACCGCCTACGGCTTTGTGTCCGGCGGCGACCCGGCGTCCATCCCCGCCCTGACCTACGAGAAATACCAGCGGGTGTACCGCCGCCATTACAGCGCCGACAACTGCTGCATCACCCTGTACGGCAAAATGGATATGGCCGACAAGCTGGCGCGGCTGGACAGGGACTACCTGTCCAAGATGCCCAAGGCCGCTGCCCGTCCCCGCCTGACCATGCAGGACGAGCAGCCCGGCGCGTTCGTGGAGCTGCCCTACTACACCGACCAACCCAAGCCGGACGAGGTGCAGTGCGCACTGGCATGGTACACCGGCGCATTTGCTGACCGTGAGCGGCAGCTGGGTGTGGAGATTTTGCTGGGTGCGCTGCTGAGCACCAACAGCTCTCCCCTCAAGGCCGCGCTGCTGGTCGAGCAGCTGGGCGCGGATATCGACATCGGCTTTGACGACAGTACCCTGCAGCCCACTTTGGAGCTGCTGCTGCGCGGTGCTACGGTGGATTCTGCCCGCAAATTTGCCCCCGCTGTACGCAATGCCGTGGACGAGCTGCTAAAGACCGGCATTCCTCACGACCTGCTGCTGGCCGCTTTGAACGAAGCCGAGTTTGCCTCGCTGGAGCGCCCGGGCAGTCTGCCGGACGGTGTGCTGGACGCCATCAACGCCGCCACCGGCTGGCTGCATACCGGCGATGCCGCCCTGCTGCTGCACACGGATAAGCTTTTCGCCGCCCTGCGCAGCAAGCTGGAAGAGGGCTGGTTCGACACCCTGCTGCGGGAGCTGTTTGCCCCCGCCCCGGTGCAGGTGGTGCAAATCCCCAGCGCACCTAAGGCCGCAGACGCCGCCGCCCCGGTGCGCACCGATGGCAAACTGGTGCTGGAGCATCCCCTCACCGCCGCCGACCTTGGCGCGGGCGATGCCACCCCGCAGGGCAGCGCCGAGCAGCTGGCCGGTGCCACCCTGCTGCGTCACCCCTCTGCCGGCAGCTTGTACCTGAATTTCTACTATGATCTGGGCAACATCACCCCGGAGGAGCTGCAATACCTGAACCTGCTCACCGATGTGCTGGACGAGCTGGACACCCCCGCCCACACCGCCCAGCAGCTGAACACCCTGCGCAGCACTTGGCTGGGCGACAGCCGCGCCCAGCTGGATCTCTGGACAGGGCGGCAGGAGGGCAGTCCCTGCCATGCGAAGCTTTCCCTCTGCCTGAGCCTGCTGGAGCGCAGCCTGGAAAAGGCGGTGGAGATCGGCGGCGAGTGGCTGTACGATACCGTCCTTACCGGCGCTGCCGCCGAAGCCGCCTATGCCCGGGTGGTCAGCCAGCTGAAATTGCGCATGGAGCAGCTGTTTATCCAGCAGGGCAATGAGTTTGCCTCCACCCGCGCCCGCGCCCATTATTATGTAGAAGGCGCTGCGGACGAAGCCTGCACCGGCGTGAGCTACTACCACTTCCTGTGCAATCTGCTGGAAAAGGCCGACTGGTCCGCACTGGGCGCCAAACTGGATGCTGTGCGCAGCCGGGTGCTGCAAACTGCCGCCCTGACCGTCAGCCTGCACGGCACCGAAGCCGCACTGGAAAAGCTGCGCACCCTGCTGCCGGAAAGCCGCTTTGCCGCCGCCCGGCGCGCCCCGGCGCAGCCCTATACCCAGCCCCTGACGCCCCCGGTGAACGAAGCCTTTATCATTGACGGCGGCGTGAACTACGATGTGCTGGCTTGGCCCATGCCCCGGGACAGCCGCCGCCGGGTGCTGGCGCGGGTGATGAGCTACGAATACCTGTGGCACACCATCCGGGAGGTGGGCGGTGCCTACGGCACCGGAATGCTCTGTGCCGACGGCATCGAGTTTTTGTACACCTACCGGGACCCCCACCTGCGGGAAAGCTACGAGACCTTTGCAAATGCCCCTGCCGCCCTTGCCGCCCGGGACTACACCGCCCGGGATCTGGACGAATTCATCGTGGGCACCGCCGCCAAGCTGGACACGCCCCGCAAGGCGCGTGCCGCCGCCCGGGAGCTGGATCACCGGTACTTCTGCGGCATCACGGACGAGATGCGCGCCGCCGACCGCAAGGCGCTGTGCAGCGTGGACGCCGCCCTGCTCAAAGCACAGGCCGCCGCCCTGTCTGATGTGCTGTCCGGCGGTGTGCGGGTGGCCTTTGGCAGCAAGGACGCCGTGGAAGCCGCAAAGGATCTGTTCGACCGGGTAGAGACGCTGTAAGCGCCGGTAATTTGTAAAAAATATTTTATTTGTAGTTCCGAAACACCCGTAGGGTGTTTCGGAACTACTTTTTTCCGCACACATTTTTTCTGCACAAGGTGCCTGTATTCCGTCCAAATTACTAAAATATGCTAGATTTTTTGTGAGATAAGTCATACTTATTTAAGAAAATTTGAACAAATTGCGAAATTTGTGTGTTTCTGGTGTGGACAAAAACGTTTTCAGCTGATAGAATGGGAGCTGTTCTTTCTCCGCCGTCCGCAACCGGCGGAGTGTTTTATTGGAAGCAGGAGGTTTCTCATGTTAGAAAAGTTCTTTCACCTGAAAGAAAACCACACCGATGTAAAGACCGAGATCATGGCCGGTATCACCACCTTCATGACCATGGCTTACATCCTTGCCGTCAACCCCAACATCCTGTCCGCAGCGGGCATGGATTCCAAGGCTGTGCTGATCGCCACCGCGCTGGCATCCTTTATTGCCACCGCACTGATGGCTGTGCTGGCCAACTACCCCTTTGCACTGGCTCCCGGCATGGGCCTGAACGCCTACTTTGCCTACACGGTCGTGCTGACCATGGGTTACAGCTGGCAGCTGGCTCTGATGGCCGTCTTTGTTGAGGGCGTCATCTTCATTGCACTGTCCCTGACCAATGTGCGCGAGGGCATCTTCAACGCCATTCCCATGACCCTGAAGAGCGCCGTCAGCGTGGGCATCGGCCTGTTCGTGGCCTTCGTCGGCCTGCAGAATGCCAAGCTGATCGTCAACAGCGATTCCACGCTGGTCACCTACCAGCACTTCAAGGGCGCAACCTTCCACAGCGTGGGCGTGGGCGCCATCCTTGCTCTGCTGGGTGTGGTCATCACCGCCATCCTGCTGGTCAAAAGGGTCAAGGGCGGCATCCTGTACGGCATCCTGATCACCTGGCTGCTGGGCATCGTGTGTGAGCTGACCGGTATCTACGTCCCCGATGTGGATGCCGGCATGTACTCCGTCATCCCCACCGCCTTTGTCAGCTTTGACTTCTCCGCACTGGGCGAGACCTTTGGTCAGGTGTTCAAGACCGACTTCTCCGGTGTTGGCCTGCTCAACTTCTTCGCCGTGATGTTCTCCTTCCTCTTCGTGGACCTGTTCGACACGCTGGGCACCCTGATCGGCGTGGCCTCCAAGGCTGATATGCTGGACGAGGACGGCCGTCTGCCCAACATCAAGGGCGCACTGATGGCGGACTCCATCGGCACCTGCGTGGGCGCTGTGCTGGGTACTTCCACCACCACCACCTTCGTGGAGAGTGCCTCCGGCGTTACCGAAGGCGGCCGCACCGGTCTGACCGCTATGACCACCGGCGTGCTGTTCCTGCTGGCTACCATCTTCAGCCCGCTGTTCCTCACCATCCCCAGCTTTGCTACCGCTCCGGCTCTGATCATCGTGGGCTTCTACATGATGGGTTCTGCCATCAAGATCGACTTCAATGATCCCAGCGAGGGCATCCCCGCCTTCCTGACCATTCTGGCTATGCCCACCGCTTACAGCATCTCCGAGGGTATCGCCATCGGCATCATCTCCTGGACCATCATCAATGTAATCACCGGCAAGGCCAAGGAGAAGAAGATCAGCCCGCTGATGTATGTGCTCACCGTGCTGTTCATCCTCAAGTATGTGTGCCTCTAATTCCCTGCGCATCTGAAAAGCCAAGCACCCCCTGCGGTCTGCCCGTACAGGCCGCAGGGGGTGCTTTTTATGGTTTTGCTTTGTAATTTTACTCCGGAGCCTTCATGCTTTCCACCATGCTGATGCGCCGGACGTGCCGCCGCATGACAAAGCAGACCACCACGGTAAACACCATGGTCAGCGCCACCGCCAGCAGGTAGCTGCGGGGCGCAATGGTGCGGATGAACATGAGCTGATCCATCTCCACGGTCAACACAATGAACTTGTGCAGCGGCACCCCCAGTGCCAGACCCACGCCGGAGCCGATAAGCGCCAGCAGCTCGATCTCGCGGAAGATGTAGCGGTACACCTCCTGATCGTAGAAGCCCAGCACCTTGATGGTCGCCAGCTCCTTTTTGCGCTCCCCAAGGTTGACGCTGATGAGGTTATACAGCACCACTGCCGCCAGCGCCGCCGCGCAGATGATGATCAGCACCACCACATAGCCCAGACTGACGATGAGGTTATCGAACAGCTCGGTGGTGTCCTCGGTAAAGCTGATGCTGCTGACGTAGTTGCAGTCCAGCAGGTCGGTGCGCAGGGCGTTGTACCCGGCAGCATCGGTGCAGGTGGTCTGGCCATAGACCGTGTTCCACGGGATATCCTCCGTGCCCAGCAGGCTTTCCAGCTGTGCGCGGGGGAGGTACAGCCGGGTGAACATATAGTTTTCCGTGATGCCGGTCAGGGTCAGCTCCACCCGGGTGCCCTCGGCGTTCTCCACCCAGAAGGTATCGCCGGTGTGCAGCCCCAGATTCTCGGCGGTCTTTTCGGTCAGGATGGCGCTGCCGCTGTCAAAGCTGATGGCCTTGTGTCCCTTGCGGGTGCGGAAGGTGACGTAGCGGGTCAGGTCGCTGTCCTTTGCCGCAGCCACGATGCTCACGCTGGCGCTCTCACCTTCGGCATTGTAGATGGTGGTGGATTTGGTATACACCGCGCCCCAGTTCTGCACGGCGCTGTTGCTGTCCAGCTCCTCTGCCAGCCCCTGCTCCATGGTCAGGGCTTTGGGGTCGCTGAGGGTGATGGACATATCGTTGTGGGTCAGCTCCGTAGACTGCTTCGTGACGATGGGCAGCAGGGAATCCTGTATGCCGAAGCCGATGAGCAGCAGCGCGGTGCAGCCCGCCACGCCCAGCACGGTCATGAAGAACCGCTTTTTATACCGGAACAGGTTGCGGGCGGTGGTCTTTTGGGAGAAGGACATCCGGGACCACAGCGGGGTGATGCGCTCCATCAGGATGCGCTTGCCCGCCACGGGAGCCCGGGGCAGCAGCAAAGCTGCGGTCTTTTCGGCCAGACTGGAACGGCAGGCATACCATGTGGCAAAGCCGATGACGGCGGCGCTGATGCCCACGCTGGCGGCTGCCATGCCCGGGTAGAAGTACAGGGTGAAGGTAGGCAGGCTGAACACCAGCTGATAGGCGTTCCAGATAATGATAGGGAACACCACAAAGCCCACCACCATGCCGACGATACTGCCCAGAATGGTGGCCAGCATCGCGTAGAACAAATACTTGCCCGCGATGCTGAAGTTGGAGTAGCCCAGCGCCTTTAAGGTGCCCATTTGCAGGCGGTTCTCGTCCACCATGCGGGTCATGGTAGTGGTAGCCACCAGCGCCGCCACAAGGAAGAAGAACACCGGGAACACCCGGGCAATGGCGTCCATGCGGTCGGCGTACTGGGCAAAAGTGACGCAGCTCATGGTGGAGGTGCGGTCCAGCACATACCACTCGCCCTTTTTGATCTGGCTCACCTGCTCCTCGGCATCGTTCAGCTGGGCAAGGCCGTCCGCCAGCTTCTGCTCTGCCTCGGCTTTCCGGCTCTCGTACTCGGTGCGGGATTCTTCCAGCTGGGTCTGCCCGGCGTTATATTCTGCCCAGCCCTCTTCCAGCTGCTTTTGTGCGGCATCGAACTGGGTGTAGGCGCTGGCGGTGCCGGTGGTCAGCTGCAACTGTCCCTGCAAAAGCTGCAATTTCATCTTGCGCAGCGCAGCCTTGGCCTCGGTCACCAGCTGGACGTTGGAGAGGTTCGGCGAGGAGATGAGCCCCTGCTTGTACATCTGCCGCTTGCCCGCGTCCAGCTGCTGCTGATAGCCCTGCAGCTGGTTATAGATGTTGTCGTAAGCGGCCTGCGCCTTGGCCAGTGCATCCCGCAGCTCAATGTAGTCTTCGTCCTCCGGCTCGGCTTCGTCCAGCGCCTTTTCGGCGTTGCGCAGGGCGGCTTCCGCGTAGGTCAGCAGGGGGTCTGCCACCTTTTTCAGGTTGACCAGCATCTCGATTTGCTGTAACTGTTCCTCAAATTCCAGCACCTGCGCTTCGCTGCTCACCAGCTTGTCGGCACCGCTCTGCATGGTGTCCGGCAGGGCAGCCTTCTGGGCGGCAAGCTCCTTTTCCCCGGCTTCCAGCTGCGCCTTGGCGGCATCCAGCTGCTGCTGTGCGTCCGCAAGCTTTGCCTCCGCCTCGGCAAACTGACGCTCCGCTTCGGCCTTCTGGCTGTCGTACTCGGCGCGCGCTTCGGTCAGCTTGTCGTTGGCAGTGTCCATCAGCTCTTCCCGCCGGGCGGTGCACTGCACGCTCTGGATGGCCTTGAGCTTTTCGGCTACGGCATCCACTGCGGCCTGATATTCATCGGAATAATTATCATACAATCCGGCGTTTTCTGCCTTGATATAGCACACCGTATAATAATCTGCGGTCAAAGTGCCCTCCGGCACAAACAGGATGCAGTCCAGCTGGCCATCGCCCACGGTGCTGCTCTCGGAATCGGAGGAAAAATGCAGCGGATCCTGCACCGTGCCCACCACCGTGAACACCTGCCCGCTGACCCCCTCGGTCTCTTCCGGCAGGGTCAGCTGGGTGCCCAGCTCCACCGGGCTGCCGTGGCCCATCACATGCACCACGCACTCCCCGGCAGCTTCCGGCATCCGGCCGGACAGCAGCACCGGGCGGTTCATGTTCTCCGGCGTATCGGCCTGCGGGTCGGCAGGCAGCTGATACAGCCGCGCCACCGTGGTCTGCTCGTCCCCTGTCCAGTGGCCTTCCACGTCCTGATACTTCACCGCCTGCACGGCGTCTACCCCGTCCACAGCGGCAATCGCGCTGATATCGCTCTGACTGAGGCCAAGGGTGGACAGCACCCGCAGGTCGAACACATTCTGCTGCACATAATACTTCTGGGCAGCGGTGCGCATATCGGGGGCAATGCACATCAGGCCGGTGAGCATCATCACCCCCAGCGCCACGATGCCAAACAGGGACACCACCCGGCTGATGCTGCTTTTCATCTCGCGCAGGATATTTTTGCGGTAACTTTTCTGCACAGTTCTCACCACTCGATCTGTTCCACCGGCACCGGGTGCTCGTTGACCTGATTGGACACGATGCGGCCGCTGCGCACCTGAATGATGCGGTCGGCCATACCGGTCAGTGCCGTGTTGTGGGTAATAACAATGACGGTGCGTCCGGTCTTGCGGCAGGTATCCTGCAAAAGGCCCAGCACCTGCTTGCCGGTGCGGTAGTCCAGCGCACCGGTGGGCTCGTCGCAGAGCAGCAGCGCCGGGTTTTTGCACAGCGCGCGGGCAATGGATACACGCTGCTGCTCGCCGCCGGAGAGCTGGGCAGGGAAGTTGTTCATCCGCTCTCCCAGCCCAACCTGCTCCAGCACTTCACGCGGATCAAGCGCGCGTTCGCAGACCTGCTGCGCCAATTCGACGTTCTCCAGCGCCGTCAGATTCGGCATCAGGTTGTAGAACTGAAAGACGAAACCCACGTCGTGGCGGCGGTATTCCGTCAGCTGAGGCGAGCGAAGCCCGGTGATTTCCTTATCCCCAACAATAATTCGCCCGCTGGTCGCTTTGTCCATGCCGCCGAGCAGGTTCAGCACGGTGGTTTTGCCCGCGCCGGACGGCCCCAGCACCACGCAGAACTCGCCCTTCTCAATCTGGAAATTGACATGATCGGACGCGTGAACAACGGTGTTGCCCGCCGGGTAGTCCTTGCAGACATCTTCAAACGAGATGTAGCTCATGCCATACACCTTCTTTCTTCCATCTTACACCCCTATTATACAGGAAGAAGGTGAATTGTCCATGAACTTTTGCCCGACATTTCCGTTTTCTCTGCAAGAAAGTCAACAGGAATTGAAGAAAAGTTAATCCCACACAAGAGAACGTACAGAAAGACGATATTTCTGTGTGGATTCAGCAGGACAAAAGCCCTTCTGTGTCGAATAGAATAAAGAAAGGGGACTCTGCAAAGAATCCTTTGAAGGAGGAAAACGACTGTGTTTGAAAAGCTTCTCAGCCGTGGTGAACGGCGTTTTGGACGGTACTTCGGCATCCCGAAGCTGATGATGATTCTCTGCATCGGCATGGGTGTTACCTATGTGGCGGATTATCTGCTGGCGGCGTATAACATCAGTCTGTCGTATTACCTGATGTTCGACCGTGAAGCCATTTTCCACGGGCAAATTTGGCGGCTGGTGTCGTTTATCTTCATGCCGCCGTCGTCCTCGCCTGTGTTTCTGCTGATTTCGCTCATGTTCTACTGGTATCTGGGCACGTCACTGCAGAACACATGGGGCACGTTCCGCTTTACGGTATACTACCTCTGCGGAATGCTCGGCGCGATTCTCGCCGGTCTGATTACTGGCTATGCGACGAACACCTACCTTAATTTGTCGCTATTTCTGGCGTGCGCCGTCCTCTTTCCGGAGACAGAGGTCAATCTGATTATCATTCCGGTTAAGATGAAGTGGCTGGCGCTGGTCTATCTGCTGCCGGTTGTGCAGCAGCTGCTGACGAGCAATCTCTGGGGCATTCTGGCGCTGGTGATGAGTCTGCTTAACGTTATTCTGTTCTTCTATGGCGATTTAATCCAGCGCATCCGCGATTTCCGCCGCCGTCAGCAATGGAAGCGAAACTGGAAGTAACGAAAGGCGAAAGGAGCGGTGAATCAGGTGCGTGACCTGCTTTATCTGCTGTTTGGGTATCTTTCCGGCTGCGTGCTGTATGCGGAGGTCTTTTCGCGCGTGCTCCATAAAGAAATTGCGTCGGCTGCGAAGGACAAAAACCCCGGCGCGGCGAATGCGTTTGTGCACGGCGGATTCTGGTGCGGGGTGTTGACGCTGGCGGGCGATATGCTCA
>OHSO01000787.1_pt1 | contig 16214 bp, 25 predicted proteins | sample 1578651 | NCBI WGS metagenome assembly OHSO01 (sample SAMEA3879524, study PRJEB24766) | human gut metagenome | biome: human-associated habitat; feature: feces | place: USA | collected 1985/1987 | reverse complement strand
CCTCTCTTTTAGCCCATTCCATCATGCTCATAATAATTATCCTCCTAATAGTATAATTCTTGTCCTACTTCTATATGGTTAGGATCCTGTAGATGGTTTTTCCTCACAATCCTGTAATACTCAGCTCCAGCTCCGTAAAACCTTTTTGCAATATTCCAGAGATTATCCCCTTTTTGCACTATGTAATATTTACCTCTAAAAATCTTACGACCTACACCCAGATCATCATACTCAGCATTAAGGGTAATAGTCTGTTTCTTTTTAGGCTCCTGTTTCTTTTCTTCTCCAGAATAGTACCAGCTCTCCGCCTTACTGCCACAATAGGTACATCTCTCCCCTATTGCTACCTCAGCTCCACAGTATTTACATTTTGCCATCTGGTTTCTCCTTTAATCCCATTACATAATCCATTGATAATCCTAAAAGGCTACAGATCTTAGCAAGCCTCATACTACTAAGATCTGTACCGTTATATAAAAAGGCGTATATTGTGGATCTACTTATCCCTGTTTTATCGGAGATAGTCTGGAGCGGTATATCCAGCTCCCAGATCCTCTCCATTACTCTCTCTCCAGCACTCATTATAGAGTAGGTTTTTCTCTGTGCCTTTTCGTGCTCTACTCTGATATGAGAGGGCTTTGTTAAGCCCTCATAATCTCTTATACCTCTGCTATATCTATGCTGTACGGTATCAAGCCTTATACCGCTCTCCTTAGCTATCTGATTTAGAGTTTTACCATCTACAAAGATCCTGTTAGGTTTACCCTTTAGCTCTGGTAAAGGAAAATATCCCATAGGCTTACTCCTCCTCTAAATACTCATCCGCTAAGTTTTCTCCATACCAGTAATCATTTACCTCAGCATCTACGCTCATAGGGAGATCTATAAGGCTGTGTCCTACTCTTTTCATAGTGTTTACTAAGAGATCTGCTCCCTCCTTAATATGATCCTCTGGTACCTCCATGATTAACTCATCATGTACAGTTATTACCATGTGGCAATCCAGAGCCTTATACTGAGGATCATTGTAAATAGCGATCATAGCTAATTTCATAATATCCGCACTGGATCCCTGTATTACAGCGTTAAGGCTCTGCCTGTGAGCCTCTTGATAGCGGTAATCATCGTGATCTGGTAACTGCATCTCTGGCAATCTTCTCTTTCTGCCCTGTATGGTAGTTACATATCCGTACTCCTCCGCCATCTTCTCTACCTTAAGGCGGAGCTGTTGGATCTTAGGAAAACTCTTATAAAAATCATCAATAAGTTTCTGAGCCCACTCAGCACTCTTATCAAACTGCTCTCCAATGGCTTTAGCTCCACGCTCGTACATGATACCTAAGAGTACACTTTTCATCGTTGTACGCCTGTGTTTACCCTCAGCGTTTACCGTACCATCTGGATAAAACTCTCTACAATCCTCATAAGGCACTCCATACACCTTAGAGCCCATGATAGCATACAGATCTTTACCCTCTCTGTATGCCTCCTGCATCGCCTCATCTCCAGATACATAAGAGAGTACTCGTGGCTCAATCTGGCTAAAATCTCCGCCCACAAACTTATAACCATCTCTGGCTCTAAAGATCTTACGGATGCTTTTCTCATGGCTAGGGATGTTCTGGAGGTTGATCTTAGTAACTGTATCACTACTTGAAAATCTACCTGTCTTAGCCCCATACTGGTTATATGTGGTATGTACTGCATTAGTCTTAGCACACTTAACCTCTGGGATCTTGTCTATGTAAGTTCCTAAGAGCTTTCCGCACTCCTTATATCTCTGGTAGTTATCTAAAAACTGGATAAACTCCTCTCCCTTTTTAGTACCTGCCTTTTTAGCCTTGTTTCTGTGTTGCTGTACAATCTTATCTCCTGTACCTCTCGGCTCTTTTCTGGATACACTTTTCAGTTTGAAAATATCATAGAATAAACAAGCCACCTGCTGAGGGCTGTTATAATTGATCTTCTTAGTACCTTTAGTTAATCTCATAAGAGTAGGATTTTCCTCTATGTACTTATCAAACTTAGCTACATACTCATCACAGAGCTTTTCTTTCTCCGCCATCTCTGCATTAAATTTTACAGAGAGCTCCTTAGCATAATCCTCCCGGATCTCTACACCTCTAAGCTCCATATCCATACAAACATCAATAAGAGGCATCTCAATATCTCTAAACACATGATAGAGCTTTCTATAATCGGCTCTCGGATGATCCTCTCTAAGATACTTTTTCTGGAATTGATACAGAGCCCATGTTTTAAAACCATCGTTAGCACCATAAATAGCAAAAATATCAATAGGGATATAGTTACATGGGATACCCTCAAAGAGATCTCCAAAGTCCTCATCTGAGCCCTCCCCATTGAGGATATACTTGTTATACATCGGTTTTAATCCGTGTTTCTCATTCTCATTGAGTACCCATCCAGCTATGTTAGTATCCCACCATACATTAGCGATCCTCTGCCCCCACTGGAAAGTAACTACTTTATCATCAAACTTAATATTATGGTTGATGCACTTAAGGGATCCGTTAGCCAGATAAGGGAGCATAACCGCCTTACACTCCTCCTCTGTCATTTGCCCCTCAACTCTTTTATTCTGGAGATCCGTATGATTAAACGGTACATAGAAACTAGGAAGATCTGGATTATATAAACAGATACCTACTAAAATATCGTTATACACATCCAGCCCTGTAGTTTCCACATCCAATACATACTCACTTACTCCAGTTAAGTAGGTTTCCATTACTTCCTTAAGCCTCTCTGGAGTACGGATAACCTCATACTCTCCCTCAGCATGGAGCCTACCGCTCTTTACCAGCTCATTTATTACCTCCAGCCCTTTAAGTAAGGTATTCTGGTTTCTTTTCAAATTTATATTACATACTTTTTTATGAGCTAATCGGCTACTAAGATCTTCCAGATCCACGCTCTCTCTACTCATATCTACCTGTATCTCTCTTGCCATCCTGTATCCTCCTGTTTAATAAAAGAGGGAGGTTTTTAGCCTCCCTCCCTGCCTTAAAATACTCTCGTAGCTCCTGCTCCGCTGTCATTATTGCTATCATTATTGTTACCCTTATTAAGCTGTAATCTGCCCTCGATAGCCTTAATCTGATCCTCACGATCCAGATCTAAGATAAGTGAGCCTACTAAGTTCTGAGGCTCTGGGATCTCCATCTCACTAGGATCCTTAGGGAAATACTGGTATGTAGTCTTAAGGCTACCCTTTGCTCCAGATCTCTTAATCTTAATATCTCTCTTAGTTAGATCTCCGTACTCTCCAGCTAAGCCGATAAGGTTCTTAATATCTGTTAAGCCTCTCTCCCAGAGCTGTACCTGCTTATCCTTATCTTTCTCATCCTTGTTAATCATCTGTAAGAACATTCTAAGCTGAGGCTTATTACCGCTCTTGCAAAACTCACAGCTCTCTCCTTTACAGAGGCAAGTACGATCTCTACCGCTACCGTCTACATCTAATTTGTGTACCTCGTAGATGGGAAAATCATAATCTGTTTCTCCATCCTTTACTCCTACCTCTCCCTTATGGAGGAGGCGTACTGTAGCTGTATCTCCATCATCCTTTAACTGAAACCAGCCTGTTTTAGAAAATCCTCCATTGTCATACTTGTTAATAAGATCCTGTAATCCCATTTCTGTATCCTCCTGTTTTTCCTTGATTATTTTTTTATCTCTACAGCATCAAAGCCTTTACAGCTCCTACCATGCTGTTGATAGCAAAACGCTTATCCACATTCTTTCCTACCAGCACATCCGCCTTATGCTCACTCTTTTTAGTAAGCACTACAGCCTCTCCTTTTAAGATGGCTAACAGGGTTCTTAAACTACTCATACCGCTTACCTCCTTGCTTTTCGTGATAAATAACTTAATCACATCCACCAAAATTATTTAGACAGCATATTGATAACCAGCTAAAATAAATTTCTTTTTGAGGTTTTTGATATGCCAGCTTACGGTAGCATTAGTAATATTAAGAGCCTTAGCGATCTCTCCCTTAGCTCCTCCAGCCATGAGGATATTTACCGCTACCTGCTCCTTATCATTGAGCTGTAAGCTATCTAAGAGATCCATAAACTCTACAGAGCTAAAATCCTTGCACTCTACCTCAAAGTTGCTATCTGTTTCTGTACCGCCCTCTTTGTTGATCTCAGATAACCGATCTAAGCTATCTGGAGTGGTACCTGTAAATCTTTTCTGGCGTGTAGCCTCGTTGTATAAACGGTTAAGGTGCTGGCGTACATAAACCTTAAGTAGAGTAGAAAAAGCTACTCCCTGCTCTGGATCGTAATCCTCTATAGCTCTAAGCATCGGTATGTAACTCTCACTTGTGAGATCCTCTAACTCAGAATTAGGGATAGAGGTTAAATAAGGGGATACCAAAAGGTTAATAAGCCCCTTGTTAGCCTCTATGAGCTCTTTAAGATAGCTCTCATCTCTGCTCTCCTTGTACGCTTTAATAAGTTCCTCATTTGTTCCTGTAATAAATCCTTTACTCATCCTGTTTTCCTCCTTTAATATCCTGTGAGATGGTCTTTCCAGCCATCTCCGTACTCTTTGACAAGATCGTTAATATCCTTTAGGCTCGTATGCCATTTGAGGTTGATAAACCGAAAACCCTTAGGTATCAGTAACCTCTTGATCTGGGAGGCTCCTTTTCTCCCTGCATCATCGTTATCTGTGGCAAGTACGAACCGCCTAAAAGAGATAAGGCTGAGAGCATCTATCTCACTCTCTGTAATCCAAACCTCCTCTATCTGATCCGCTGTACCCCAGCTAAAAGATCCGTTAAGGATCTCCCAGAGCCCAAACACTACGGAGGTTTTATCTACCTCTTTTGCGTTATAAAAATGCTTTCCAGCTATGCTCCTGCCTTTGTAAAAGATCACTTTCCCATCCATGCCCCTTACAGGGAAAAGTACTGTTTTATCCTCTGGATCAAACCCCAGCTCATAAGCCTCTAACACCCAGTTAGCTATCCGCCTTTTATGTAAATACCTGCACGCCTCCTCACTCTGTAGGAGGTTCTGTGTGTACTGCTTTACTAAGCTCTCCTCCAGTACTGAGGATTTAGCTGTGGATCCTCTATACATATCCAGATCTGGGAGCTCTCTCTCCTCCGTCTGGTAGTTGTACTGATTTACCAGCCACTTAAAGCCCTCTACTGGGCTACTTAGCCCTAACAGATCCGCTACAAACTGAGGTAAATCCGCTGTGTATCCACAGGTGTAGCAATGCACCGTACCAGCCTCATAGGTCTTATCCTTTGTTACCTTTTGCTGTAGGAGCACTCCGCAAGATGGGTTATGCTCCTTACCGTTTGCGTGAAAAGGGCAAGTACACATAAGATCCGATCCTGTGTTTTTAATCTCCTTAAGTAGCCCTGCTCCGTAGAGCTGGAGCTTAAGATCCTTAAGTACCTGCTCTACTGTGGCTACTATTGGAGTTTTCCAGATCGTTATCACTTTTTAGCCTTTTCCTTTTTAGGAGCTGTGAGCTTAAGCATTACTACCTCTGTTACCTTTAAGGCATCTGCTAATACTTCCTGTGGCAACTCTCCAGCCTCTACCGCCTTAAGAGTTGCATCCTCATCTACAACCTCCTTAGTTGCGATACAGCTAGTAAGGTTTCTCTCATGGAGTTCTGCTAAGAGCTTTTCCTCATCCATGCTCTTACGCTCCTGCACAATTCGCTCAAAACGGTATCCAGCCTCATCCGTGTAATCACTTTCTCCAGCCTCTAACATCGCATCCTTAAGGAGTGCCTTGTATTTCTCCTCCTCTTTCTTTGCACTGTCTAAGGCTAACTTTCTGGCTTTATAAGCCTCCTTTAACTCTGCTAAATTCATTAGCTTGTACCTCCTTTATCTCTGTTTTATTGTATATCATTCTCTGTTTAATAGAGATTGATAGCAAAAATATATGAGGGGAGTACCCCCTCTGTGTTCTCTCTGTTTCTCAGAGAATAATTATAATATAATCCTGTTTTACAGAGATGTCAATACCTAATTTTCTGTTTTACAGAGTTTTATCTCTGTTTTACTTTACTTTTTCTCTGTAATACTGTATAATTAACTTATCCCTCAAAGGAGAGGAGGTGTAAAAACAATGAGTACATTTGCTAAAGCACTTACCTACTACCTAGCGGTAAAAGGTAAAACTCAGCAAGATCTAATCAACGATCTCCACTACAGCTCCTCTACAGTTTCTCAATGGTGTACTGGAAAGAACACTCCTAGATGGATAGGATTGAGGCTGTAGCAACTTATCTAGGGATAGATGCTACGGATCTCCTAAGAGATCCAGAGATTTTCTCACAGGAAAAGTTTTCTACTGATCCTGCTTTAATCTCAAAGATCTTAGAGAGTAAGCCCTCTCTATACGATTTATTTAAGCTATCTATCTCACTATCAGATAAGGATCTGGAGCTACTTAAGGGATTAGCTCAACGCATCAATGAGCTACAAAATCTTAAAGAGGAGTAATCCTCTGGATGGAGCCAGCCTGCAAAAGCTGGCTCTTTTTCTTTATCAAAACTCAACCGTAATCTTCTTTACGCCAGCGTCTTTTACAGCCTTTATGGTATCTGCAATAAACTCATTCACACAAATTTCTGCAAGCCCCTCATCTGCATCCAGATCGCTCATAAGCTGATTATTTAACATTTTACACTCATTAAGCTCCGCCTCTAAATTTTCAATATAGGCTTTCTGTTTAAGCGATACATCCATAAGATGCTTAACCTCGTCTAAATCGTTAATATGTCTATGATCTCCTAACATCTCTCCTACAGGCATTTCCAAATAATCACAAATTTCCATTAACTTCTCAATGTCTGGTAAATGGGCTCCTCTCATCCACCCATTTACTGTAGTAGGCGGTACCTCCAGCACCTTAGCAAGCTCTACCTGCTTAATCCCTCTCTCTGAAACTGCTTTGTGTAAATTTTTTGCAAACTGTCCTTTAATCATCTTTTTTTTCCTCCTATAAATTAAAAAGCTGGGATCTGTGGCTCACTCTCACGCTCTCTAAGAGGTGTAGAGTTTCCAACTTTTGAAAAATCCATATAAGCCAGAGGGATACCGTACAGATCACTAAGCTCCTGTGCTTTCTCCATCTTAGGAGCTGTCTTACCTGTTTCCCAGCTAACAATAGTCTTATCACTACAACCTAAGATCTCTGCTACCTCTGCCTGTGAGTATCCTGCCTGTATTCTGCAAGCGGAGAGCCTCCATTTCATTTCAAAGTAATTCATTAACTAGCCCTCCCTGCTTTATATTTTTCCAGAGCCTCCTCTGTTACAAACTTCTTAAGAGTAGGGATCATTACCTCACGCTCTACAGCCTCCAGCTTTCCGCTCTGGATGTTTCTGTAAACATTTCTCTCACTACAGCCTAAGATCTGGGCTACCTCCTCTACTGTGTAGGCTTTCTCCTGTGGCTCCTCATGCTTTTCCTCTACCGCCTCTACAGGAGCCTCCTCTCCGAACACTGGAGCATACTTAGCCTTAAAAACCTCACTCTGAGCTCCGATAATACGCCCTGCCATAAGATCACAGCCAGCCTTAGTAATGTGATACAATCTACCGCCCTTATCTGGATCCTCTGAGAAATACTTAGGAGCCTCCTCTCCTAACTGTGTAATATATTTGCGGATCGCTCTTAAAAGGTTATCGTGCCTCTTTCCCAGCATCTCCGCTACTTCCTTACTTGTAATCGTCATATAAAAAAGTACCTCCTTTTCCGATTTACTTAACCTAATCAGAAAAAGAGGTAACATTTAGAGAGATTTTTATTATTTTTTCTTACTTAAATCAAAAATAGAGATTTTATCATTCTCTGAGTTAATTCTGGTATTAGTATCTACCACAATCTTATTATCTAAGATACCTGCTACAAGCCTCTGGATAATCTCTAACTCTCCCATCTCATGTAAATAAATAGGGTACACATCTCCCTCATCTGTAAGATATACAGGGATGATCCTCCCCTTAGGTACTCCGCCTTTAGAAACCATAGTCTTTCTCTCCTCCTTTATCCTTTTCTCCATCTGGTTTATCATCCTTTTTATCCTCTGTGCTCTCCTCTGGATTTTCACTAAGGAGAGGCTTAAGGTATCCTGTGTTTACTTCCCAGATCATAAGCACCTCTTTGTTATTGATACCATATCTGTTTTTCTTAACACTGATCTTAAGAGTGCCATCTATCACGGATAGAGATAATACTCTTGTGGCGTTCTGTCCTACACCGTCACTCTCTGCCAGATCGTGGAGCTCTGGGCTCTCTCCCTTTTTACGGTTCTTAACTGCCTCACGGTTAGCCTGTGCCATAAGGAGTACAGGCTTTTTGAGCTCCTTACTCATCAAAAAGAGATCCTCTGAGATATTGTTATAAGCTATTCTAGGTATATCCGCCCTACGCTTATCACTCATAAGAGAGAGCTGATCTATTACAATCATATCCGCCCCATGCTTAATAGCTAAGCTCTTGATCTCATCCACATTAGGCTTACGCCCCTCAAAATCATCTGGAGTAACTACGATAAATCCGCTCTTTTGCTGGAGCTGTGTTATGTACTTCTCATAGTCCTCCTGTAAGTACTTTGCTCCGTCTGTATCTGGTTTCTTTCCCAGAGTACCAGATCCATTAAGGAGCCCCATATTACTAAAGTGCTTATTGAGAGTATCAAAACGAAAACCAACCATAGCGGTACTCATTTCTCCAGAGTACATAAGGATCTTATAACCCATATTCCACGCCATAGTAGCAAAGTACTCTCCGATCCATGTTTTACCCACATTAGTACGCCCTGTGAGTACTACCAGATCCTCTCCCCAGAGCCAGCCATTAGTGATCTCATCCAGCTTAGGGATACCTGTAGGAATACCTATAAGCCCCTTTACCTCACAACGCTTTTTATACTCTGTAAGGCGATCTCCAGCGTTAGAGATAATATCATAGCCATCTTTATTCCTGCTCACTGGTACGGATTTCTCCAGCTTTTCTATCTCCTCTTTGAAGTACTGAATAGCCTTAATACTATCCTCTTTTACTACCTTTGCTGTATCCTCAATCAGAGGCACCAGCTTAGTATATGTGTAAGCCTCTTTGAGCTTATATACTAAGTAATCTGTACTCTCTGTAACCTCCAGCATTTGAAAATCTTTGAACCTGCCTAAAAAGGTTAATTTATCTGGCATCTGCTTATAGCTGTTGTAATGCTCTATGATAAAATGGATCTCCTCTTTACAGGTAAGAAACATCTCCTCTATTACTCCGTTAGAGTGGAGGATTTCCAGATCTGGAGCATCTAATACCTTACAGAGTAAACTCTGCTCAATCATATTAGCCATTTATAATCCCCTCCTATCTCCGCTTGTAATTTCTACTACCTGTGAGGAGCCTAATACTCTACTGGCTATCCGATCCCCTAGCTCACTCCTAAGCTCCTCTGGAGAGAGGTTACTGGTATAGATCGTAGTGAGGTTATTAGATACTCTGGTATTTATAATACTTACCATCCTCTCCCTTACCCAGTCCGTTACCCTCTCTGCTCCTATATCGTCTATGATGAGGAGCCTACAGGTTTTTATCATTCTGAGTATCTCATCAAACTCTGGATCTTTGTTATCATAGTTATCTCTGAGATCTTCTAAGAAAGTGGGGAGAAAAATATATAGCCCCTCATTTTCCAGCCCTGTATTAAAAGCTATCTTTCTGAAAAAGTAACTCATAATCTTACAAGCCCATGAGGTTTTACCATTCCCTGTACTCTTTCCCCAGATATATAAACCTCTGCCCTCATCTACCATACTGAGCACATCATTTTTATAATTATCCAGTGTTGTAAACGCCTCCAGATCCTCTCCATTCTCTGGCTTAAGAGCGATAGTATAACGGTATCTCTCTGGGATCCTGCTTAAATTGTATAAAGCTCTAAGTACTCTGTAGCCTCCGCATACATCACTACAGGAGCTTTTATCTTTCTGGCAATAATCACTTGCATAGCATTTCATCCGCTTTTACCTCCTTTTGAGTAATCCTAATCACAAAAGAGGCAAAAATTTAGAGGAGAGCTTTTACACCCTCCTCCAGATTACTAAAATACAATATCTTTACCCTCAGCATCTTTAAGGGTATTACCGCTAAACTTTTTACTAACCGCTGTAGGCTTTCCCTGTCTGCCATAGTTCTTAAGAGGATAGAGATCTTTCCATCCCTTATCTATGCTCTGATCCACAATAGCTAAAGCCACTACAGGATCCTCTCCAGCATTATCTCTAAGGGTACCAGCAAACTTTTCTACTGTAGTTACCTTAGGAGTATAGTTTTTACCCCTACAGTACTGTATAAATTTACTAAGAGCCTCTTTCACAAACTTATTAACAGGATCCTCTAAGATAGTACTATAAGATCTCTTTTTAGGGGCTTTGCCCTCCATCTCTTTAGAGATGGATTTTTCTATATTATCTTTACTATCTTTATTGAGTAAAAAATTTTTACTCGTATCGGGTAAAGTTTTTTTACTCGTTGGATCTTCATCGGATAAAATTTTTTTACTCGGTCTTAAAGCTGTATAGCTGTTGTAAATGAGAGCTCCTTTAGTGGTACTACTCTTAGTGAGGAGCCCCTGCTTAACTAGGTTATCTAAAGTGTTAATTACCGTAGGTCTTGATACACCACCCAGCCACTCACAGAGGTAATCTACACTCCCTGTAAAAGCTGTGTTAGTAGTCTGAGAAAATCCGTAGATGATCGCATAGAGCATAAGTGCGTTACCCTTTAGTTTTAGCTCTGTTACCATCCAGCCCTGTACAGCAAAGTAATTATCCTCTCTTACTTTTATCTGTTTTGCCATAATTACCTCCAGTTAAGGAGAGAGGAGAGATACTCTCCCCCCCCTGTAAGTATTACTCCATCTCTGAGATGGTTTTCTCAATGTTATCACAAACCTCATCAAAAGCCTGTTTAATGATAGCCTCTCTCTGCTGAGGGTTCGTACCTCCATCAATCTTAAGATCCATCTTTACTGTAGGCTTACACCAGATACCACTCTTATTCTGTACACTCATACCCAGCTCTACGCTGATACCTGCTACCCTTGCTGTAAACTCATTTGCCATCTTTGTTATCCTCCATCTCTTTTAAATTTCTTTCTCTGCGTGCCATTCTACGGTTATACTCCTCCACGGATTTACAGCCCATCTTTCTAGCTAATACCTTTTTGTGGAGGAGGGTACCGTTATTTTTCTGGATCTGCCTCTGCATTTTCCTCTTGAAACTGCTCACTCTTTTCTGCCTCCATTTCCTCTACGCTGTGCCACACGTTATCCTCTGTTTCAATCTCACACTCTTTATCATGTGGATTGATAATAACCGTAACATCACAGCTATTAGAAGTAAAGCTAGGTAATCCAGATCCATAACCGCCCTTACCTTTAAGTTTGGTTCCTAAGGCTGTAGAGATAATATCCTCTAAAGATTTACCGTTTACCTCTAAACCGAAACCGTGATCTGATACCTCAGCATTTGTAAAACTGATTTTAAGCATCCTGCTTACCTCCTTTTCTTTTGATACTTAACCTAATCACACAAACGGTAATTTTTTAGATAGCCCTCAAAATTAAGGACAAAAAAAAAGAGGAGAGCTGTTACACTCTCCTCACACTTAGGGCTACTTTTTAAGTTTTGCTTTTCTTGGTAATGAGGCATAAGCCTTTATAGCCTCCAGATCCTCCTCATACCAGTATCTATAGCCTCCCTCATCTCTTACACTTGCTGGAATAGCTCCAGCATCTTCCCAGAGGCGGATAGATTGAGTAGAGGCTCCTACCAGATCCGCTACCTCTTTCCTTGTATATACTCTTTTTCCTGTATCTGCATCTATTGTTATCGCTCTCATTATGTACCTCCATTTTGAGTTATTATACCACACCTGTATATTAAATGCTAAGTAATTTATTGAGGATGGTTTTAATATCCTGCTTAGATCCCTTACCATCTACTACTCGATCAATGAGATCTTTATTTTCTAACAGGTAATCCTCTACCGCCTCATCTATTGTACCTTTAGCCACCATAGAGATTACATTTACAGCCCCTACGGTACCTATTCTGTGGGCTCTATCCTCAGCCTGTGCATTATCTCCGCTATTCCATGCTTTATCCATAAAGAATACATAAGAGGCTTTATTTAGGGTTAATCCAGTACCCATAGCTCCGATAGTTCCTATAGCTACTTTACAGTGTGGGTTAGTCTGGAAATTGTCTACTAATCTCTGCCTCTGCTCTGGAGGTACCTCTCCTGTAATTACAATCGGATCATACTCTTTAAGTTCTAGCCCCAGATCCTTAGCTATCGTGCTCCACTGAGAAAATATGATAGCCTTGTGACCGTTAGGGATAATCTCCTCCTCCAGCATCTCCTTAATACGATCCAGCTTAGGGCTATCATCTGTTAAGTTAGGATTACCACTGGTAAGCTGTCTAAGGCGGAGAGTACAGTTAAGCGGATTAACAGAGGCTAAGATATTCTCCATATCCGCTACAATGCCATTTTTAATATCCCTGTACTGTTTTTTCTGAGCTGTGGTAAGTTCTACATACTCAGTACTGTATAGCTTAGGAGGGAGATCTAGTACCTCCTCTTTCTTTCTTCTAAGCATTACAGTATTTAACTCAGCATTGAGGCTATCTAAGTTTTTATATCCGATTACTTTATAGCCTCCGAAACCTCCCATAGTACAATAGGCATTTCTAAAACTATAAAAGGATCTCCTCTCTACTCCCAGCCATGTAAGGATATTCCACAGATCCTCCGCTTTATTCATTGGAGTACCAGATAATCCTATCTTAACTGGAGCTTTCAAAAATCTAAGAGCTTTTCCCTGTTGAGAGCCTCCGTTTTTAGCCTTGTGGATCTCATCCACAATAATAGCCCCTATATATCCATCCTTAATCCCCAGATAGAGAGCATCCTGTATTTTCTCATTTCTGAGGCTCTCAATATTGATAACCCCAAAATAAGAGGAGCCTCTGTACCAGTCATTTAGCTGTTGTACTCTAACATCCATTGTCTTACCGTCTACCATTACACAGCCCTCGTTAGAGTGGATCTGGATCTCTTTCTCCCAGTTATATTTTACAGAGTTTACTCCGCATACAATAAGGGTTTTAATGAGCTCTTTCTTTCTGGCTACACAAATATCAATACTCTCTTTTGTCTTGCCTAAGCCCTGCTCATCTCCGATAAGTAAAGAGTTTTTCTCCATGCCATAATTAAAAGCCTCGATCTGATGAGGGAGGGGAGCTGTTTTAAAATCAAAATCCCTTACAGGCTTAATACCCTTTAGCCTTTTCTGTGTAGCCTCCCTTTTATCCTCAATTTCCTTAGTATTGAGGGCTTGTACTACAGCCTCCTCACTTTTGATATTGCTAAGTCCTACTTTCTCTATGAGAGCTGGTAGCTCATGTGCTGGGATCTCCCACGCCCTATCCTCTGGTAAATATCTCCGCTCTGCCAGCTCTTTTACCTTAGCTACAGTAGTGGGATCATATCTAAATGAAATTTTAAAAGCATCATCAAAATAAGTACCTTTTTCCAGTTTTTCTACTGTTATCATAAAAATAAACCTCCTGTGATTTAGTCTTTATATAACTTAATCACAGGAGGTAAATATATTTAGATAACCCCTATATAATTTATGCTACTAACTGCACATAAAGCCCCAGCTTTCTAGTACAGTACATATAATCCTCTAAGTAGTGGATCATGCTTTCAGTATGTATCTTGGAACATTTTCTCCTACAAGGCCGCATATATAACCCTTTGGCAAATGAAACGATATGTTTTCCAGATGAAACCTGTCCTCCCCGGACATTTCCTTATCCAATTCATGAACCCTTAGCATAACTCTCTCCTTTACTTTCCCACAATTAAAACAGGTGTGCATATACTGTATATATAAATATATACAGTATATGCACACCCTTGTCAAGATATATTCTAAATGTTTATGTACTACGACCAATATTACAACTCAATCAGGAAAAGAAATGCCAGTCCATAATAGGTCACAACTGCCACCAGATCATTCACCGTCGTGATAAGCGGACCAGACGCAACCGCCGGGTCAATCTTTATCTTGTGGAAAAACATCGGAATCACTGTGCCCACAAGGCTTGAAATTGCCATTGCCACAAGCAGTGAAACTCCTACACAGCCTGATACCGCAAATGCTCCAAGCCATGTGTAGCCCTTGAACATATGCACATATATTCCGAGAAATACAAGTGCCATTATTCCAAGCAAGCCACCATTTACAAGGCCTATTCTTACCTCTTTTACTACAAGCAAAAGCTTCTGCTTACCGCTTAGATTCTCATCCATGAGCACTCTGATTGTGACAGCCAGTGACTGTGTTCCTACGTTTCCTGCCATGTCAAGCACCAGCGACTGGAAGCAGATGACTATCGGCAAAGCCGCTACCACATTCTCAAATATTCCGACTACGGAAGACACTATCATTCCCAAAAAAAGCAGGATGATAAGCCATGGCATTCTCTTTTTCATGCTCTGCAGCGTGGTCTCCTTCAGATCCTCCTCTGCGGTCAGTCCGGCGAGCTTTGCATAGTCCTCGCCCATCTCATTGTCTACCATCTCTACAATATCATCAGATGTGATGACACCGAGGATATGCTTATCCTTTGAGAGCACCGGAATTGAATCCTCAGCGTAGTCCTTGATTGTATCGATACAATCATCGATTTTCTCATGGTCGAGCACATATGGATATGAATGGGCTATAATGCTTTCCAGATTCATGCCTTCCCTGGCTGTGATTAAATCCTTTAAATCAATAGCTCCCGCAAAGCATTCATCTGAATCAACCACATATATAGTCATGATATTATCGTTTTCGCCCGCCTGCCTCACGAGCTGGCTCATCGCCTGCTTCACTGTCAGGCCGCCCGGAATACAGATGTAGTTGGTTGTCATATAGCTGCCGATTTCATCATCGTCATATGACAGAAGCATCCTGACATCCTTTTCCGCTTCCTCATCCAGATGCTCTACAATCTCCTTCTTGTCCTCATCCTCCAGATTTTCAAGCAAATCGACAGCATCATCCGAATCCATCAGCGATACTACCCTTGCCGCCTGCTCCACAGACAGCTCATCAAAATAGGCCTGCGGCTCATCAAGATATGCAAAAATCTCAGCTGTCCGCTGTGTTCCAAGGAGCCTGTAAAGACGTTTGCGCTCCTTCTCGTTCATTCCTGCAAGCATATCAGCAATATCATTCTCATGATAATCTGACAAAACCTCCAGAATTTCCTTATCCGTTTTGTGGCTTCTCAATAGAACAAGAAGCTCTTCGTATTTCTTTGTATTCATCTCCATTTCTCTCCTTTCTCATTTCCGATAGCATTCTCCACATAAAATAAACATATGTGGTTCTCCAAAATCCCGGGATTTTGGAACATAAAAATCATTCCATGATAGAAAGGACGAAACCCGTGCACTCCATAAATTTGCGCACGAAAAAAGCACCTAACGGTGCTCTGATATATAAACAAGTATGCATTTGTGCACAGCAAAATACAGCACAATGTATGCTGTTATTCCTTAATATGCCTACACTGTACCTCTAAAAACTGTCCGGTGATGAATCCTTCCACGGACAGAATCCACTATGCCTGCCAATACAATACTCACTTGTATATCAGCACCGATGCTGTTCTTACTTCGCCCAAGACCATCACTACTGTCCATGAAATTCACCTCCATACTTAGATTCTTAATTTCTACAATTAAAGTATTAAATTCGGTATACATCACCGGCCTGCAGATATCTGTCACGTCCGAAAATCCTACCAAACTCTTAACCGTAGAAATTGTAACATCAATATACACAATTTTCAACCCATTAATTATATCTTAAGACACACCATACCTACATTTTACAAGCACGAAGCGTAACACACGCGACAATTTTACCACAACGTAAGGGGCGTAGGTCCCGGGTCTCGGTGTGGAGTGGCGGCGTGTGCTCTCGCGTGAGCGCATAGCGAAGCTGCCTAGATACTGTAGAAATTATGCCCATGAATCGAGTAGGAGGCGGTGACTAACCGCCGTCCTCTCACAGCACCGTACGTACCGTTCGGTATACGGCGCTTTCAATAGTTGAC
>OHSO01000776.1_pt1 | contig 16354 bp, 8 predicted proteins | sample 1578651 | NCBI WGS metagenome assembly OHSO01 (sample SAMEA3879524, study PRJEB24766) | human gut metagenome | biome: human-associated habitat; feature: feces | place: USA | collected 1985/1987 | reverse complement strand
TCGTCAACAGTGGAGATAAGCGCCGGCACAGAGGGGAATCTTCGTTCCAAGTGCGGCGAATTGATCGTCATTGACAGGAACCACACGGGAATATTCAATGAATATGACGTACCCGCGTACCTGTCACCCGACAGACTTGCGTCAGTGATAGCGGCAAGGTACCTGTTCAAGGAAAAGGGGAGTGTGGTGTTCGATTTCGGAACCACTCTTACCATCGATGTGATAGAAGCCGACGGAAGGTACTCAGGCGGCAATGTGTCCCCGGGATTCCGGACAAGGTTCAAGTCGCTGGCGAGATATTCAAGAACCCTTCCGATCGTTGACACGCCCAAGGAAATAAAGCGGTTGGGGGATTCTTTGAAGTCGTCGATAGAATCCGGAGTGGTGTCAGGCATAATGTTTGAAATACAGGGCTATATCTCTTTATTTCCCGAAAAAATGATAGTTTTTACGGGGGGAGACGCTTTATATTTTGCAAAAAGAATGAAAAACTCCATCTTTGCAGTTTGTAATCTTGTACTGATGGGTTTGGCCTTAATCGCTGACAAGTATTATGTTAAGAGAAACGTTGAATAAGATACTCCTTTTACTAGTGCTGTCGTTCTTTGTGCTCCCTTTGAGCGCTCAGAACGAGGCTTACAATGCCTACACACCGTACTCCATGTTCGGAATCGGAGAGATTTCGAAGCAGGGGACATCCTACAACAAGACCATGGGTGGTGTGGGGTTGGCCACGCGCGACAAGAGGAACATCAACATTCTCAATCCTGCCTCTGTCACCGCGAGGGAGGAGAAGTCTTTTATGGCTGATTTCGGTCTGGCGCAAGGTAACAGGTATTATGCCCAGCATGACATGAGGTCGTCCAACAACACCTTCAATGTCTATGACTTTGTGATCTCTTTTCCAGTGTACAAGTCTCTTGCGATGTATGCCGGAGTGACTCCTTACAGCGATGTGGGTTATGATGTGACTTCCAAATTGACGGATCCTTCCATCATCGCGAGCACCGGTGTGATCACGAACAGCGTCAAGGGCTACGGCGGCATGACCAATTTGTTCGTAGGTGCCGGAGTGAATGTCCTGAAGGGACTTTCCGTAGGGGTTGAAGGTCAGTATTATTTCGGTAATATTCATAAGACCAATAAATTTACAATGACAAATTCCTCTTACAGGAGCATCTCAAGCGGATTTAATCTGGATCTTAGCGCTGTGACCGCCAAGTTTGGTGTGCAGTACGAGACTGCCCTGTCGCAGAATTTGTCAGCTGTGTTCGGCGCCACCTACAGGCTGGGAACGAGTCTTAAAGGTAATGTCGAAAGGTATGAGATACAGTCAATATCCTCATTGAATGATTCGACACCGGCTCCGAGAAGCTACATTGACACATTAGGAAGAGGCAAGGTGAAGCTCGCCGGCGAACTTGGATTGGGAATAGCCTTGAAAGGGGGAGACAAGTGGACTGCCGAAATCAATTACATCCGTTCTGACTGGGGTTCGAGCGGAATGGACAAGATTCCGGGATTCGCGAGCGTCGGCAACGCTGTCTTCAGCGCCTCCGCCGCGCAGTCGCTCAGGGCTGGCTTCGCGATAGTGCCTAACAGGAATGACATCCGGTACTACAGGAAAAGGATAACCTACCGCGCCGGTGCCTACTGGGATCAGGCCTCGTGCAAGTTGGACGGCAATGTGATCAACGCCGTCGGTGTCACGTTCGGCGCCACTCTGCCGGTTTTCACCTGGAGCAACGGACTGACCCTCGGAGTTGACTTCGGCCAGAGAGGCTCATTGAAAGGGAATATGGTGAGGGAAAGATATGTGAACTTTAACATCGGAATCAATATTTTCGACATCTGGTTCCTGAAACCTAAGTATAATTAATAAACAACAGATACAATCATGAAGAAGATTTCATTAGTGCTTTTAACTCTTGTGGCGGCGGCTTTCGGAACAAATGCTTCGGCCCAGGGAAAGTATGGTGCTGACAGTGCGGAATGCATCAAGTATTTGTCTTACTATCAGGAGTACTACAAACAGAAGAATTACACCGAGGCTCTTCCTAACTGGAGGAAGGCTTTCAGTCTCTGTCCTCCTACGGCAAGTCAGAACATGCTTCTTAATGGTATGACACTTATGGGCAAGGAGATCGTCAAGACCAAGGATCCTCAGGTCCGCGCGGCGATGATCGACACTGTCCTCACGCTTAATGACCTCAGGGCGCAGTATTACCCTAAGTATGCTGTGGCCGCCTACAACTCTAAGGGTCAGTACATCACACAGTACTTCAAGGATCCTAAGGATGTCTACGGGCAACTGAGCAAGATCATAGAGATCAATCAGGAGAACACGAAGCCGAGCCTTCTTCTTCTCAACCTCAACTCCGCCATCGAACTTTACAAGAAGTCCGCTCTTGGAGCCGAGGATGTGATCAACACCTATCAGAATGCAATCGCTTTGCTTGACAAGGCAGGTAACGCAGAGGAGAACGCGAAGATCAAGTCTGATATCGAGGGTCTCTTCATCACCAGCCAGGTGGCGAGCTGTGACAACCTCATCGCTCTGTTCACTCCTCGTCTTGAGGCTGATCCTGACAACATGGATCTTGTGACAAACATCGTCAAGATGCTTGGATCAACCGATGGATGCCAGAACAATGACCTGTTCCTCAAGGCTGTGACGAAGATGTACAAGAACGATCCTTCAGCTTCGTCAGCTTACTATCTTTACAAGCTTCATTCGGCAAAGGACGAGTCCGACACCGCCATCAAGTACTTTGAGGAGGCTGTATCGCTTTGCGCGGAGGATGATCCTGTAAAGGCGGACTACTTGATTGAGCTTGCGACATATTGCCTTAAGAACAACATCACCGGCAAGGCGTTTGACTATGCCAGGAAGGCAGCCGAGCTTAAGCCGGATCATCAGGGCAAGGCTTACTACCTCATCGCCACCATCTGGGGAGCGGCACGCTGCACCGGAAACGAGATCGAGAGCAGAGCCAAGTACTGGGTTGCCGTTGACTATCTGCAGAAGGCAAAGGCGGCTGACGCTTCCCTTACGGATGACTGCAACAAGCTTATTTCAGCCTACAGCGTTTACTATCCGCAGAAGGCAGAGGCTTTCATGTACGATGTGGTTGACGGACAGTCCTACACGGTTAACTGCGGCGGTATGCGCGCCACCACCACTGTAAGGACTCAGAAGTAGTTTTGAATTGAGACTGGACATACATAACGACCTTATGATGATTGCAACCGCGTTTGCGGTTGCTTTCATCGTATATTCCTGCAAGGGAAAACTGTCCGAGGCGGAGCATCTGAATCTTTCGGACACTCCTGTCCAGACGGTTGACAGCATGTTTGTGGTCCAGACAAGAAACGGCGGTGTGCAGATGAGGGTCGAGGCGGATGTCATGGAAAGGTACGAGAACGACACATGTTCCTATGAACTCTTTCCTAAAGGGCTTCATGCCTTTGCCTACACAGAGGGAGACAAGCTTGAGACGATTCTACATTCCGACAACGCGAAGCATTTCAAAAGCAAGAAAAACGACAACGAGTACTGGTCTGCATTCGGTAATGTAGTGGTTCAGAATGTGATAAACCAACAGACTCTGGAGACGGACACATTGTACTGGGACCAGGCCAACAAGGAGATCTACACGGACTGCTATGTCAGGATGTTCTCAAGCGATGGCTTCATCCAGGGATTTCATGGCATGAGGTCGGACGAGATGGCAAGGAATGTAAGAATATTCAAGGCCTTTGACAGCGATGTTGTCATTGTGCAGGATTCCACCAAAGTTGTGATAGATTCTGTAAACTTTATTGGACCTTTGCTCAAAAAGTAGTGGTTAATTGAATTAAAATCACTATCTTCGCACCCCATATCTGATTTTTTTGAAATATTAAAAAAACAATAAAACGATGGCGATTCTTCAAAAAACTCGCGAAAAGGCTGGCATGGCAGTGTCTATCATCATTGCCTTGGCCCTTTTGTCATTCATTATCGATCCTCAGACTCTTGAGACCGCTTTCAACGCGATGTCTTCAAGAAACGATGTTGGTGTAATCAACGGTAAGACCATCTCTTACCTTGATTTCCAGCAGGATGTTGACAAGTTTACAACCATCAATGAGATGGTTACAGGTTCTTCTGCCCAGAGTGAGCAGCAGCAGGAGCAGGTGCGCAACGCCGCTTGGCAGAGCCTTCTTGACAGGTATCTGTTTGTCAAGAACGCCAAGGCCGCTGGTATCAGGGTAGGTGAGGAGGAGATGAAGGATCTTCTCGCCGGCGACATGATTTCCCCTGTGGTTTCACAGAATCCTGCTTTTATGGATGAGAACGGCAATTTCTCCAAGGATGCTCTCCAGAATCTCATCAACAACATCTCTCAGGATCAGACCGGCAGGTTGAAGGAGTACTGGAACTACATTCAGAACACTGTCTACACGCAGCAGTTCTATGCGAAGTATGGTTCTTTGTTCACCAACAGCAACTTCCAGAATCCTTTGATGCTCAGAAGAGCCATCGCAGAGAACAACAATACGACGAACGTTGACTTCGTGATGGTTCCTAATTATGGAATGGACACAACCGTCAAGGTGAGTGGCGACGAGATCAGGAAATATTACGAGTCTCATAAGAACATGTTCAAGCAGAACGCTTCAAGGGACATGGAATATGTAGTCTTCGAGGTAAAGCCATCAGAGGCTGACATCAATGCCACCAACGAGGCTATTGGTAAGGTTTACGACGAGTTCTCTACCACTGACAACATGAAGTCTTTCCTCGCCAGAAACTCGGAGAAGGGCCTGAACGAGTACTGGTACAAGGCAGGTGAGCTCTCGACCGTCAACTCCGGCATCAGCGAGTTCGTGGACGCCAACGCCCAGGGAACCTCTCCTATTGTCTCGGACAACAATGTGTTCTATGCCGCCAGAATCATGGCTATGGCCCAGATTCCGGATTCAGTCTATGTAAGGCACATTCTTCTTCAGGGGGCCACGGAGACAAAGGCTGACAGCCTTCTTAATGTTCTCGTGAAGGGTGAGAATTTCTCAAACGTTGCTGCTTCTTATTCAGCTGACACGAGAAGCGCCGCTGACGGCGAGCAGGGAAATGTGGGCTGGATGACCCAGACCTACATGATTCCTGGATTCGAGTCTGTGCTCACAGCCCAGGTAGGCAAGCCTTACATTGTAAAGACACAGTACGGAACCCACATCGTTGAGGTTGCCAAGAGGACAGCCCCAGTCGCCAAGAAGCAGGTGGCAATCCTTGAGAAGACCGCCCTCGCAAGCGGCGAGACATTCAACAGCTACTATGCCCAGGCAAGCAAGTTCTCCAAGATCGCTGCCGGCAAGTACAACAACTACAAGGCAGCCGTTGACTCGATGGGCCTGTACTCTCATCCTATGAAGGTTACCGAAGCCACATCCAGCTACGGCTCCATCTCCCAGGCCAAGGAGGTTACAAGATGGGTGTTCGACAACAAGGTCGGCAAGGTCTCCGAGATCATCACCGTCAACAACAACTACCTGTTTGTGGCCACGGTGACCGGAATCCACAAGGAGGGCATCGCCAAGATTTATGAGGTCAAGGAAGCTATCCGTCAGCAGCTCTATGCCCAGAAGGCAAGCGAGAAGGCCGCCGCCGACATTGCTCAGAAGATCCAGGGCATCAGCGATCTTCAGGCCATCGCCGACACACTCCACTCGTCTGTCAGCACCGGGGTAGACGTAAGATTCGCATCGCTTGCGGGTCAGGGTCTTGACCCTAAATTCATCGGAGCCGCTTCCGTTGCTCCGGAGGGAAAAATCTGCGGACCTGTCGCAGGAACCATCGGAACCTACATATTCAAAGTCAATTCCCGCGACACCGGTTCTTTCTACACCGAGGATGACGCCAGGAACGCCGCCACCCAGATGAACAACTACACCACTCAGATGATCCTTCCTGTGATGATGATGGAGTCTGACGTAAGGGATCACAGAGCGCGCTTCTATTAGTAGATTAGGTAATAAACATACTTACAGATTGTGAGGATGTACTGGTCTCCGGTATATCCTCTTTCGTATTTGTCGCCCTTATTGTTGAAAACTGTAGTAGTCACTTTTGATTTTGTCGTTTCTACTTTTAATTTTGCCAAGCTGAATACAACTTACATTCTCTTGTCATTATATTTACAAAACGATTAAGAGTAAGAATTTTGTGTCATCATTATAATTAATGGTCAAACACTAAACTGCCAGTTTAACTTAAATAATTAATATGCACGAACAAATCAAAAAAGTTGCGTCCTGTCTTTACAGTGTGAAGACGGTGATTGCGGCGGTTCTCATGCTGTTTGTGGTCGGGACTGGTACAGCCTTCGCCCAGCAATCAGGCAGAACAATCACTGGTAAGGTGCTTGATGAGAACAATCAGCCGATGCCTGGTGTAACCATCATCATTGATGGCACAACCAAGGGTACGATGACCGGACCTGACGGAACATTCGTTCTTGAACAAGTTCCTGCCGGTTCAACTGTCATTGTTTCTTGTATCGGATACACCAACCAGGTTCTTCCTGAAGGTAAGTCCGACTATCAGATCAAGCTTGTTCCTGATTCCGAGATGTTGGAGGAGACCGTTGTCGTGGCCTTCGGACAGCAGAAGAAAATCTCTGTGACCGGCGCCATCTCGACAGTTGCCTCAGCCGATCTGCGAAAGACCACATCCACCCGTCTTGACAATGCCCTTGCAGGTCGTGTGACAGGTCTTACCTCAATGCAGAGCGGCGGTGGTCAGCCAGGTGTCGATGGTGCCACAATGTACCTTCGTGGTGCGGCCACAACGAACGGCAAGAGCCCTCTGATTCTTGTAGACGGTGTCGAGAGAGACAACATCCGCACCGTAGACATGAATGAGGTCGAGAGCATCTCCGTCCTCAAGGACGCTTCCGCGACCGCGCTTTACGGTGTTCAGGGTGCGAATGGTGTGATCCTCATCCAGACCCGCAAGGGACAGAAGGGAAAGGCTCAGTTGAGCATCTCTTTCGACCAGAGCTGGACATCCTTCACCAAGGAACCTGACAGGCTTCATTCGTGGGAGTATTGCGAACTCAGAAACGAGGCGTTGCTGAACAGTAGCCGTGACGCATTGTATTCAGGGGAGACAATAGCTAAATTTAAAAATCCGCTTCTAGGTTTGGATGCATCCTCACCGGACTATGAGAATCAGGTTGCTATAAGAAAAGCCGTTTATTGTGACAACGACTACTACAGGATGTATCTTAAGAAGAACACTCCTCAGTCACGAGCCAATGTCAACATCTCCGGAGGTACCGACTTTGTCAATTACTTCGTGAATGTCGGCTACATCCATCAGGGAGGTAACCTTAACACAGAGAGTCCGGACAAGCTTGGATACGATCCTCAGTGCTACATGGACAGGCTCAGTCTGCGTTCAAACCTTGACTTCCACATCACGAAGAGCCTTACCGCCTCGCTCAACATCGCCTCTTACGCCGAGAATGTGAACATGCCTGCGGTTGGCGCTCTTTACGGTGGTAATCCTGCCTCTGACGGTAATCAGCAGTGGATGATTACTGACCTTATTTATCAAACACAGACCATAATCCCTATTTCTCCAGGACCTACCACGGATTCAAGATTTGGAGTGGAAGGCGGTGCTATTTTAGGCTATAATTACCTTGACCGCTCTGCATTTGAAATCATCAATCGCAGAGGATTTCACACCAACAAGAGGAAGAACCTCAACACTCAGTTCTCTTTGAACTGGGATCTTAGCGAGCTGGTCACCAAGGGATTGAGCATCACAGGAATGGCGGCATACGACACCTACAACAGAGGTGTTTTGGAAGGACTCAAGCAGGAGCAGATCTACTATGCTATTGTGGACTACAATAATGATAGCATCTCCTATTCTTTACATAATAGCGACACCGCTCCTTTGACAATGTCTTCATGGAGATCTTCCAACTATCAGTTGTATGTGCAGGGTTCCGTGAACTATGCCAGAACCTTCGGCAAGCACAACGTCACCGGAATGGTGACGGCGTACAGAAAGTACTGGGAGACGACAGCGCCAGAGATTCCTTACAACGTTATCGGTACGGCGGCGCGCGCCACATATTCATTTGACGACAGGTATCTTGTCGAGGCCAACCTTGGTTACAATGGATCGGAGCAGTTCGCCCCTTCGAAGAGATTCGGTCTTTTCCCTTCAGCATCCCTTGGATGGATCGCCAGCAACGAGTCGTTCCTTAAGGACAACGAGTACATCACCTGGTTGAAGTTCAGAGGATCTTACGGTCTTGTGGGTAACGACTCTATGGGTGGCCACAGGTTCCTGTTCCAGGATAACATCGAGGTAGGCGGTGGCACCAATGTCTCAGGACTTGGCGGACATACGATCAGCGAAGGCCTCCTTGGAAACAAGAGCATCACCTGGGAACTTTCCAAGAAGATGAATCTCGGTTTCGAGATCGGTCTTTTCAAGGATTTCAGAATCAATTTCGACTATTTCACGGAGAACCGTGACCAGATCCTCATCTCCCGTCAGACAATCCCTTCATTCCAGGGTGTAAGCTCAGACTACATTCCTAAGGTGAACATGGGTGTTGTCAAGAACCATGGCTTTGAGGTCGAGGCAAGCTATAGCCACTCGTTCAACAAGGACTTCTCCCTGTCCGTCAAGGGCAACCTCGGATTCAATGACAACGAGGTTGTTGAGTTTGACGAGCCTATGCGTTCAGAGGAATATGCCTATCAGTATAGAACCGAAGGATACCGTCTTGGGCAAACCTGGGGCTATCTTATTGACTGGAATTCTCCAGGCAAGGGTTATTTCACATCTCAGGAGGAAATTGATAATTACTACGATTATGGTATTGGTGTTCCGAGAGTCGGTGATTTTGTCTATAAGGATGTCAATGGAGACGGTGTCATTGATGATAAGGATATTTCTCCGATTGGTTATTCGGCAAGCATTCCAGGCTTAAACTATGGAATATCATTAGGTGTTAATTTTAAAGGATTTGATTTAAATATTCTTTTCGCAGGATTAGGAAGATATTCGAAGTTTTATGAAGGACAGGGTGTTGTTGAATGTATAAAACAAGGAACATATTTTGAGTGGACTAGGAATGCATGGACTGAGGAACGTTATAGGAATGGGGATAAGATATCTTATCCGGCTCTTTCCGTCGACAAGACTACAAGTCATGTGGCGAATGACTTCTTTATTCAAAATCGTTCCTTCTTGAGACTTAAGAATATTGAATTAGGCTACACCCTTCCGTCCCGCTTCCTTTCACGCGCGGGAGTCAACAGTGTCCGCGTCTATGTCAGCGGTCAGAACTTGTTCGTATGGGATAATCTTCGTGTGACCCATCTTGATCCTGAACAGAATAGCTCTTATGGTTATCCTATCACCAAGAATGTCAGTCTTGGACTTAATATTAACTTCTAAACTGACGATGAATATGAAAAATAAATTCTATATTATTGCGGCTTGTGTTTTGTCTCTTGCCTTGTCCTCCTGCTCTGACGCATTGGATCAGGCTCCGTCCGGAAAGATCTCGCTTGAGGAGGTTTTTCAGGATAATGACAAGACAATGTATTATCTTAATTCCTGCTACTCCAGCATATTAGGAAAAGGATGTACATACTTTTTCTGGAGTAGGGGTTTGGTGAATTGGTGCGACGACGCATGGGATGCTGATGATGTTGAGTCATCTTATGATTCACCATCTGGAGCGTATTACAATGGTAATGCTACGGCATCAAGTTTTCCTGCTACTGTAGTGGGAAACGATGCTGGGAATCAGTCTGTCTCATGGTCGAGATTTTTCCAAAGAATCAGAAACTGCTCTGTGTTCCTTCAGAACATCCCTACAGCAAACGTGACCAAGGAAAGCGACCGCTCCAGATGGACAGCCGAGGCTCATCTTCTGAGGGCTTACTACTACTCGGAACTTCTGATGTGGTTCGGTTGCTCCCTTCCTATCATCAAGGAGCCTTACACCCTTGACGCGGACTTCTCCAAGGTTGAGCGCAGCTCGTTCCACGATGTGGTTCAGTTCATCATCGAGGATTGTGACGCCGCCCTTGCCTGTGATGAGCTTCCTTGGCGGATTACCACTGACAGCGAGGCGTTGCGTATGACAAAGGCTGTCGCATGGGCGATCAAGTCAAGGATGACAGTGTTCGCCGCCAGTCCTTTGTACAACGACGGCAACAACTATTGGGAAGAGGCCTACACTGTGAACAAGGCTGCTGTCCAGGCTCTTGAGAGCAACGGCTACGCTCTTTACAACAAGGTCAACCAGACTGCGGTCTGGGGAGCAGAAAGGGCTTACCTTCCTAATGATAAGGCCCAGTTGTTCAATGAATATTTCTGTAATTCCGGTGCCTATGCCGCAGATCCCGCCGACAAGGAGACAATCTATCAGTTGAGAGGAGGAGCCAACTGGGATTTGGCGAATGTGGACGCTCCGGGAGCCATTTTGGGTTATAAGGCAGGAACCTGTCCTTCTCAGGAACTTGTAGATGCTTTTGAGACCGTAAATGGAGAGACTGTCCTTGATTTGGGCAAGCCTTATCTTGACGAGCAGCACCTCAAACCGAACTATAACAGTTCCAACACGATGTATAACCACAACGATCCTTATGCCAACAGGGATCCAAGGTTCTACGCTACCGTTTATTACAATGGTTCCAAGAGGTACTGCAACTGGTCGACCGAGGCCCAGAAAACCTCTTTTGAGAATTTGGGTCAGGGTAAAGGAAACAATACAAGAATTATCACAACTTGGGACGCTTACCAAAAAGCAGACGGAACAATTGTTGACATGCCGGAACCGTTAATGGGACGTTCTTTATCTGAACGAATATTGACAAGAACGGGTTATTATCAGAGAAAATTCTTGCACCCGAACAGCGGCGTTGAGATGAGGGTTGATGGTGCCCGCCACAAGGATTACCGTCTTGCGGAGATCTACCTCAATTTCGCCGAGGCGGCCATGGAGGCCAACCATTCAGCTGAGGCCATCACTTACGTGAACAAGGTACGCTCCCGTGTCGGGATGCCGGGTCTTCCTGCCGGACTTGCAGGAGACGCGCTTCGCCAGAGGATCCACAACGAGCGTAGGGTTGAGCTGGCTCTTGAAGGAAACCGTTACTTTGATGTCCGCAGATGGCATAAGCCGGACGAGGATCTCGCGGCCACTGACCGTTGGGTCACCGCGGCTCACATCACCCACATGAATGACGGTTCCTACAAGTACGAACGTACAACAATCAAGGAGCGTCAGTGCTACACCAACAAGTGGCTTAAGATGCCGGTTCCTCTTTCCGAGGTCAACAACATGAGAGCCATCACCGGTGAAGACTGGCAGAATCCGGGCTGGTAATGGTTAAATCTTACAGAACACTTAATTAGAGCATTAAATATGTTGAATAAGAATATATTCACAGCAGCGGCGCTTATCCTGCTTGGAACATCCATCCAGGTCAAGGCGCAGGACATCACTGTCGCCGGTACCGTAAAGGATGTTTACGGCAACCCGTTGCCTGGCGTGATTGTCTCGGCTAATCATAAGGACTTGTACATTACTGACAAGAATGGCCAGTACACCGCCAAGGTGGGCAAGTCCGAGGATTTGGAGTTTTCCCTCCTTGGTTACAAGCCGACATCTGTCAAGGCATCCTCACAGGCGGATGTCGTCCTTGAGGATGACGCCCACAATCTTGCCGAGACAGTCAACATCGGACTGAGCAAGCAGAGCAGGGAACTTCTGACAGACGCGGTCTCAACCGCATCCGGAGAGCAGCTCGGAAAATCCTTGATGTCCCGTCTTCAGGGATCATTCTCGGGAATGTTCTCAGGACTCACCACGATGGAGACATCGTTCGAGCCTGGCTATGAGTCACTGAATATGTACATTCGTGGATTCTCCACTTTCCACGGCGGAGTCGCCGGTGTGGTCATCGACGGTATCCTCTATGACTCTTTCGCCCATGACATCCTCTACCGAATCTCTCCTGAGGAGGTTGAGTCGGTGTCCATCCTCAAGGACGGAGCATCACAGGCCATCTATGGTGTGAAAGGCTCCGACGGTCTGATTGTCATCAACACCAAGCGCGGTACTCCCGGCAAACTCAAGGTCGGAGTCAACATTTCCGAGACAGTCCAGACACCTACATCCAAGATTCGCAGTTTTGACTCCTACACATTTGCCGGCCTGAGAAACCAGGCCGCCGCGAATGACGGACTCGGCGAGTTCCACTATTTCCCGCAGGAGGCTCTTGAGGGCTTCAAGAACGGAGGAGACGAACTCTACCCTAACACAGACTGGTACGACATGCTTGTCCGCGATTTCTCAAATCAGCAGAGAATCTCGCTGGACGCTACCGGTGGTAACGAGAACGTGAGGTTCTATTCCAACTTCAACGTCCTGCGTCAGGGCAGTTTCTGGAACACCGATCAGAAGGACTACAAGTCTGACAACGAGAAGTACAGAGTGAATTTCCGCTCGAATGTCGATGTCAAGGTCAGCAAGTACATCAGCCTTTGGGCCAACCTTGCCGGATCTATCGTGAAGTCCCACACTCCGGGCGGTGCGGTCAACAACAACGGAAACATCTACAACCTGATCACCAGGATGCCTTCCTACATCTATGGACCGGTTACTCCTACAATCTATGACGAGGAAGGAAATGTTGTGGAGCAGGGCGGTGAAGTCACGACTTCAACCAACATCAACGCCTCTCCTTACGGAATGTTGAACCGTAGCGGCTACAGCAACGAGACCAACACCAACATCTACGGTCAGGCAGGTATCAAGCTGGATCTTTCATTCCTGACTCCTGGTCTTTGGGTTGGTGGCAGCGTGGGCTATCTGTCCTACATCACCGCCAACATGGCCACTACCCAGAACTATGCGAGATTCATCAGAAACGATGATTGGAACAATCTCGAATTCACCAAGTTCGGTACGACAATCAATGATAACCTTAAGTATTCGAAAGGGGAGGCATTGTACGGATACCTCTCTTACAAGGGAGAGGCCGGATGGCAGAGGGATTTCGGCAAGCATCATCTGAATGCCAACGCCTACGCCACCTATCAGGAGTTTGACAATTTCACAGGTAGCGCCACCTACGATTTCAGACGTGTCTACACCGGAGCCGAGCTGGCTTACGATTTCGACAAGAGATACGCTGTCAAGCTTTCCACCGGCTATTCCGGATCGGACTATTTCCCGAGAAAGACACGCTTTGTGTGGACACCTGGTGTCTCCGCCGCATGGATCGCCTCCAACGAGAGCTTCATCAGGGAGAGCATGCCGTGGTTGTCTTTGCTGAAGATCCGCGGATCCTACGCCATCACCGGTAACGACGCCACAGGATTTGACAGGTACGCCTACAAGGATCAGGTGACCAGCACCACGGGTGGCCTTATCCCTTATCTTGGCTACTACACCAACGAGTCTGTCTATGGCAACCCTAACCTTGAGCCAGAGAAGATCCACAAGGCCAACATCGGTATTGATCTCGGCGTCGCCAACCAGCTCCAGGTTTCCTTCGATGTGTTCAAGGAGAAGATGACCAACGGTGTGATCAGCTCAACCGCCAAGGTTCCTCTCTACCAGGGTATTCCTCTTGGAGCCTATCCTATCACCAACATGGGTGAGTACGAGAACAAGGGATGGGAACTCTCCGTAAGCTACAAGAAGCGTTTCAACTCTGACTTTGCCCTGTTCGTGGCCGGTCATCTTGACTATAGCAAGAACAAGGTCATCTACGTCGGAGAGACCGCTTACAACGAGTCCTACGCCTACCGTTACCGCACTGAGGGCTATCCTGTCGGACAGTCTTGGGGCTACCTTACGGACTACAGCAACGGCAGCGGTCTGTATAATTTCCAGGATGAGATCGAGGCTGGTCCTAAGTACTCGTTCGGCACACCTCGTCTGGGTGACATCAAGTACAAGGATCTGAACAATGACGGTGTCATCGACGAGAAGGATCTCGCACCGATCGGCAATGGATCTCTTCCTAAGTACAACTTTGCCTTCAATGTGGGTTTCAACGTCAAGAACTTCGAGGTCAGCCTTCTTTTCCAGGGAATCGGTGACTACGACAAGAACTATAGCGAGCTGATCTCCAATCAGTCTGCCAACGACGGAATATTCACTGAAAGCCACAAGTCTGCATGGACTGCCGAGAAGTGGCTCAACGACGAGGAAATCAGCTTCCCTGCTCTTTCCACGACCTCGACGACCAGCAACAGAACGAACGACTTCCTCCTGAAGGATGCGTCATTCCTTCGCCTGAAGACAGCCGAGATCTCCTACAAGATGCCTAAGAAGGTCTGCGATTTCCTTAACGCAAGTGCCTTCAAGGTCTATCTGAGCGGTCAGAATCTCTTCACCATCGATGGTATGAAGACAAACGACACTCCAGTCGAGGGCAGTGTGCTCAACTTCCCTGTCTATAGGATGTACAGACTTGGAATCAACCTTACATTCTAATGGAAATGGTTCATATGTTAAATCTGAATGTTATGAAAAAATTCCGCATAATTATTCTTGCAATGGTGGCCGCAGCGGCCTTGTCCTCTTGCCAGGACAGCTTGGATCTCCGCTCTAACGGAACCATTGACATGTCCGAGGTTTTCCAGGATCGCAACAGGACCAAAGGCTACCTCAACGCTTGCTACAACTACTTGAAGGCGCCGTATGTCCATGCCGGAGCGTACACCGACGACGCGCAGAACAGCGAGAGCATCACTGCCGGCCACTACTTCGACATCTGGTACAATTCCGATGTCACTTCAAGCAACTTCGCCGCCAACAACCTTGACGGCAATCCTTGGGGGCAGTTCTTCCAGGGTGTGCGCAAATGCAATGTCTTCATCGCCAACATCGACGGCGCCACGGCTGAAATGACAAACGAGGAGAGGGCCGGCTGGAAGGCTCAGGCTCTTACCCTCAGGGCTTGGTACTATCTTCAGCTCATGAAGAGGTTCGGTCAGCTTCCTTTGATCACTTCCGATCTTGGCACCAGCCATGACTATACCGCCGACAAGAAGTCGTCTGTGTCCGAGATCGCGGCTCAGATCTTCGCTGACTGCGACGCGGCGATCGCCACTGAGGATTCGGATGCATATTCCTATGTCTATCGTACCCAGCAGTGGGGAATGGCGACCAAGGCTCTTGCCCAGGCCATCAGATGCGAGACCGCGACCTACGTCATCAGCCCTCTCTTTAGTGATGGCGGCTACACCGCTGACCAGGCTCTTGACATCGCCGCCGACGCTCTCGCCAAGGTTCTTGCCAATGACTACAGCCTCTGGACAACAGCCAGCGACGGCTACAATGCCTATGCTTCCTACTTTCTCTACAACCCTGAAGATTACAGGGCCAAGGACAAGGAGACAATCTTCGGAGGCGTGCGCACGAGTGTCTGGAAAGAGTGCGGTCTTCCGATAGTCAGCGGTAGCTCCACCGCCGGCACCTGCCCTACGCAGGAGCTCGTGGATGCCTACGAGATGGCCAACGGAAAGCCTGCCATCACGGGCTACAGCGACGAGCAGCACCTTAAGCCGATCATCAACACCGAGTCTGGCTATGATGAGTCCAATCCTTACGAGAACAGGGATCCTCGTTTCTACGCTACCGTGTTCTACAATGGCAGCAGCAGAGGAAAGGATGTAGTCTCCACTGTCGCCGGAACCAACTGCGGACTGAATGCGACAAGCATCAGGTACACCCACACCGGCTACTACATGCGCAAATTCGCCCATGACGCATCCAACAGAAACTCAAACTCTGACGGTTACATGCGCGGAGTGCGTCTCGCCGAGCTTTACTACAACTTCGCCGAGGTTGCCTATCAGGCAGTCGGACCGGACAAGGTTGTAAGCGTGTCCGGACTGAACCTGTCCGCCCGCGACGCCGTCAACAAAGTACGCGCGAGAGTCAACATGCCAGGAATCCCGAGCGGTCTGTCAGTGTCTGACTTCGAGAAGAGGTACCGCAACGACCGTAGGGTCGAGTTCGCCCTTGAGCCTGACCGTTATTTCAGCCTGCGCCGTTGGAAGGCTCTCTCTTCCACAGCGGTAGTGTCTGGAGTGAAGGTTTCCGGAACCGGCAAGAACATCACCTACGAGCGCTTCTCCTTCGACAAGCGTATGACATGCTCTGACAAGTACCTTCTCTATCCGCTCGAACTCTCCGAGGCGTCCAAGATTCTCGAACTGACCGGAAACGATTGGCAGAATCCTGGTTGGTAGTAGGTTTGTATTTTTGAATTGAAAAAAATTGATGAATATGAAAAAAATCATCTA
>OHSO01000765.1_pt1 | contig 16542 bp, 13 predicted proteins | sample 1578651 | NCBI WGS metagenome assembly OHSO01 (sample SAMEA3879524, study PRJEB24766) | human gut metagenome | biome: human-associated habitat; feature: feces | place: USA | collected 1985/1987 | reverse complement strand
GTGTAATAATTAAATAAAGGAGCATACTTAAAATGCCTGTAAAAATTGGAATGGTTTCTCTCGGCTGCAATAAAAATCAGGTCGATGCGGAGAGAATGCTGTATAAAATAAAAGAAGCAGGTTATCAGCTCGTTGCCGATGCAGCGCTGTCCGATATCGTCATCGTAAACACCTGCGGATTTATCGAAAGCGCAAAGCAGGAGGCTATCGAAACTATCCTCGAATTCGGCAAGCTCAAAGAAGAGGGCAGAATAAAGAAGATAATCGTAACCGGCTGCCTTGCCGAAAGATACAAAGAAGAGGTCGCCGAGCTTCTCCCCGAAGCCGATGCGGTTATTGGTCTTGGCTGCAATGATGATATCCTCAATGTCATTGATAAGGTTCTCGCAAACCAAAGACCGCTCGAATTCGCAAACAAGCTTTGCCTTCCTATGGAGGGCGGACGTGTTCAGACTACCCTGCCCTTCTATTCCTACCTCAAAGTCGCAGAGGGCTGCTCAAACTGCTGTACATACTGCGCAATTCCTGCAATAAGAGGAAAGTTCCGCAGCGTTCCTATGGAAACCCTTATCGAAGAAGCGAAAGGTCTTGCCGAACACGGCGTAAAAGAGCTTAACATTATCGCTCAGGATTCCACACGTTACGGCGAGGATCTCTACGGCGAAAGTAAGCTTCCCGAACTTCTCACCGAGCTTTGCAGGATCGATAAATTAAAATGGATAAGAATTCTTTACTGCTACCCCGAAAGAATTACCGACAAGCTTCTCGATGTTATCGCAAAAGAAGATAAGATAGTAAAATATATCGATGTCCCCATTCAGCATTGCTGCGAGGATATTCTTAAAAAGATGAACCGCGAGGGCAATGAAGAATATCTCCGTGCGCTTATGATGAAGATCCGTGAAAAAGTTCCGAATGTCACTATCCGCACAACGCTCATCACGGGATTCCCGTCCGAAACGGAGGAGCAGTTCAATCAGCTTGCCGATTTCGTCAAGGATATGCGTTTCGACCGTCTTGGCTGTTTCGCTTATTCACAGGAGGAAGGCACAAAGGCTGCCGAAATGCCCGACCAGATCGATGAGGAAACCAAGCAGCGCCGTGCTGATGTTATAATGGAACAGCAGCAGATAATAATGGCGCAGAACAATGAAAAAATGATAGGCAAAACTATCGAAGTTGTCACCGAGGGCTTTGACCGCTACGGCGAGTGCTACTTCGGAAGAAGCGCAGCGGACGCTCCCGATATTGACGGAAAAATTTTCTTCCGCTCACCCGAAAGAAAGCTCACCTCGGGCAGCTTTGTAAAAGTTAATATCACAGAAACGCTTGACTATGACCTGATTGGAGAGATTGAAAATGAATTTGCCGAATAAGCTCACTCTTTTAAGAGTTATACTTGTACCGTTCTTTGTGTTCTTCCTGCTGACGGATTTTATTCCGTTCTCAAAGATAGCAGCACTTGTTATCTTCATTGCAGCATCGGTAACGGACGCACTCGACGGTCATATTGCAAGAAGCCAAAACCTCGTAACAACGTTCGGAAAGTTTCTCGATCCGCTCGCGGATAAAGTCCTCGTGCTTTCGGCATTGATATGCTTCTGTAAGCTCGGCATTGTCGGCGCAGTCCCCGTAATAATCATAATGGCAAGAGAATTTATGGTTTCGGGATTAAGACTTGTCACCGCGAACGAGGGCGTAGTAGTCGCAGCAGGAATATGGGGAAAGCTCAAAACAGCGTTCACGCTCGTTGCGGAGGTAGTTATACTCTTTACCCTCTGCCTCAATATCGAAGCAGGTTCAAATGCCGCAGCTATTGTAAATGTTGTAAATCAGACATTGATATGGATAGCAACAGCGCTCACAATAATCTCGGGCGGAATTTATCTTAAAGGATACTGGAAATATATCGATGCAAGCAAATAATTCAATGCGTAATGCATAATTCGTAATGCGTAATTATTTTGTTCCGAAAATTTTAGCAAGAACCTTTACTTCGTAGGGTCAGATTCTATATCCGACTGTTATCAGCCCACAAATTACGGCAATTTTCTGTAGGGGACGGGTTTCCCGTCCCGAATCGCGTCAGCGATTTTCAACACAATTATTCACAAAGAAAATACCCTTGTTTTCGTCGGATAAAGCCGTTGAAAACAAGGGTATTCGTTTTTTGTGAAACACTTTGCGGCATAGGATAGAAAATTCGCCGTTTGCATTTTTGCGGTAATTTGCGGAATACAAATAATTCCGAATTCGCCATAAAACGCCTTGTGGCGCAGGACGGGTGACCCGTCCCCTACGGAATTTGGTGTTTCGCGGTAATTTGCGGAATACAAATAATTACGCATTACGAATTACGCATTAATATTCCTCTTCGTTATCAAATTCCTTCAGCGCCGAATTGATGTCCGAATATCCGTATCCGAGCCGTGCGAGGGCGTTCTTTACTTTCCGCACTCCTGCTTCGTCCGTGAGATAGCGCCTGTACTTTTTCTCAACAAGCGCTTTTATCCTCTCTTTTACTGCTTCATCGTCCTCACAGTAGGTATCGATGACCTCGCTGATTATATCTTTCGGTATGCCTTTTTGCGTCAGCTTATAGCGTACTGCGACCGCACTTTCCTTTTTTATACCGAAAAGCTGTTTTCCCAGACGGAATGCGTATTCTCTGTCGTTGACAAGTCCTTTTTCCGCCATTAATTTGCACGTCCGCAGGCACATTTCTTTCGGATAGGTCTTTTCAAGCTTTCGGAAAAGCTCGACAAAGCCGTAGTCACGCCCCGAGAGCAGATACATTGCCCTCTCCCTTGACTTTCGCTCAAGATCCTCTTCCTTTATGCTTTCAATTGCGGAATCGGGCAGTTCCATTCCCTTTTTGAGGTTCATTTTTTCAACGGTTTTCTGTCCGATAAAAATTTTTCCGCCGCTTTCGGTCGTTATCTGCCAAGTCGTACCCTTATAGGGTGAAAGTTCTGTTATTCTCATCAGTTCACTGGTGTAAATTCGTCGAAGTTATCGTCCTCGGTGGAGGTATCGGCGGCAGGGTCTGTTTTCTTCTTTGTGCTTGCGGCCTTACTGATCTTTTCCGCTTCAGCCATAACGTCGATCGTTTCTTCGGCAGGCTTTTCCTCGGTCTTGGGCTGTTCTTCCTCTTCCTTGTTTCTGCTTGCAAGCTCGGCTTTGATCTTATCTTCGATCTCTTTCATAACGGCAGGATTGTTGGTGAGGTATTCCTTTGCGTTGTCACGTCCCTGACCGATCTTTCCCTCGCCGTAAGCGAACCAGGCACCGCTCTTTTTGATGATGTCAAGGTCAACGGCAAGATCGACTATCTCGCCGACACGGGAGATGCCCTTGCCGAACATCAAGTCGAATTCGCAGTCCTTGAACGGCGGTGCGACTTTGTTTTTTACGACCTTGCACTTTGTGCGTGCGCCGATGACTTCGCCGTTCACCTTTATAGCTTCGCCCTTACGGACTTCAATGCGGACAGAGCTGTAGAATTTGAGCGCACGTCCGCCCGTTGTAACTTCGGGGTTGCCGTACATTACGCCTATCTTTTCACGAACCTGATTGATGAAGATAGCAACGCAGTTTGTCTTTGAAATTACCGATGTGAGCTTTCTCATTGCCTGCGACATAAGACGTGCGAGCAGACCAACGTGGTTGTCGCCCATTTCGCCGTCAATTTCTGCCTTTGTTACCATTGCCGCTACCGAGTCGATAACGATGCAGTCGATAGCACCCGAACGGACGAGAGCTTCGGCAATTTCGAGAGCCTGCTCGCCGCTGTCAGGCTGGGAAACGAGCATTTCATCGATGTTTACGCCGAGAGCCTTTGCATAAACAGGGTCAAGAGCGTGTTCAACGTCAATAAAAGCCGCCGTTCCACCCTGCTTCTGCGATTCCGCAACGATCTGGAGCGCAACGGTAGTTTTACCCGAGCTTTCGGGTCCGTATATCTCGACAATTCTTCCCTTTGGAACGCCGCCGATGCCGAGCGCAAGGTCAAGCGTGAGCGAGCCTGTCGGGATAGCGTCCACTTCAAACTGCGGCGACTGTCCGAGGCGCATTACCGCACCCGAACCATACTGCTTTTCAAGGTGAGCGATAGCGGCTTCGAGAGCCTTTTTCTTTTCTTCCGCATTTTTTGGTTTATTTATAGAATCCTTGGAGGATTCGGTCTTCTTCTTTTCTGCCATTGGAAAATTCCGCCTTTCAATCAAAAATCGAACGTCTGTGCTGTTATTATAGCATCAAAAGCGTTTTTTGTCAATAATATTATAGCATATAAAGCCAAAAAAGTATAGCAAAAAAAGCAAAAATACCGTTTTAAGGGTAATTTTTCGGACAATTGAAAATAATTCTTGACTAATTTGGTATAATATGATATAATTGGTCAAATACAACTCGGAGGTATATTTATGGACACGAAATCAGTATATAAAATTTCCTACGGACTTTACGTTCTCACCGCTTCACAGGGGGATAAGGACAATGGCTGTATCATCAACACTCTTTCACAGCTCACAAGCTCGCCGATGCAGATATCCGTCACCGTGAACAAGGCAAACCTCACCCACGATATGATAAAAGCGACGGGCGTTTTCAACGTTTCGGTCATCGACACATCGGCTGATTTTTCACTTTTCAGACATTTCGGCTTTCAGAGCGGAAAAAATGCGCAGAAGTTCGGCACACCCGATTCGTATAAATTTTCGCCCTGCTATGCCGACAACGGCGTTATCTATGTAAAGAGCGGCGCGAACGCTTTTATCTCGGGAAAAGTTGTGAATGATATCGACCTCGGAACACACACGATGTTCATTGCCGAAATGACCGGCGGCGAAGTTCTCTCGGACAAGCCCTCGATGACTTATGAATACTATCAGCAGAACGTCAAGCCGAAGCCTGCGCAGACTGCCGAAAAGAAAAGCGGCTGGGTCTGCAAGGTCTGCGGTTATATTTACGAGGGTGAAGAACTGCCCGATGATTTCGTCTGCCCCGTTTGCAAGCACGGCAGGGAAGATTTTGAAAAGCTCGCTTGACAACCGACAAAATTAGTGCTATAATAACACACAGTTTAAAAATTGAATATCGGGGAGCGTAATGCCATTGAAAAATGGCTGCTGAGAGGAGGTTCGACCTCGACCCATGAACCTGATTCGGATAATGCCGACGTAGGGATTGACAGTCAAGTCTGTAATTGCGCCTTTTTGCGCATTTAGAAAGGGTTCTTCTTTTGTCCGGAAGAACTCTTTTTTTATTATGACAGGCTGATTTCCATACCATAGCTGCGTCCGAATTTCGGACGTTTTATTTTTAAGCAAAACCATTGAAAAGGGAAGGAAAAGAAAAATGAACATTTCAAAAACACAAAAGCTTACCGAATGTGCGATAATGCTTGCGCTCGCAACGGCACTGTCCTACATAACCGTTTATAAGCTCCCTATGGGCGGCTCGATAACGGCATTCAGCCAGGTTCCGATAGTTATAATCGGCTATCGCCACGGCTATAAATGGGGACTTGGAACAGGTTTGGTTTACGGTCTGCTCCAGATTCTTCAGGGACTTGAAAACTTCGCTTACGTAAGCGGGCTCGGCGCATATCTTATACTTATCCTTATGGATTATCTCATCGCATTTACAGCTCTCGGCTTCGGCGGCGCACTTTTCTCCAACTCGAAGCTCAAAGCGCCGATCGCTATCGGCATCGGCGCGGCTGTCGGCTCTGCGATCCGCTTTCTCTGCCACTTCATCTCGGGCGTAACGATCTGGGGCGACTATGCAGGCGGCTGGCAGAATGTTTGGGTATATTCGCTCACATATAACGGCTCTTATATGCTCGCTGAATGTATCATAACTATCGTCGGCACGGCGGCTCTCGCATCTATTTTTGATTTCAAGGCAAAGAATCTTCGCCGCAAGGTAAAGAACGCGTAAATGAAAATATATCAAAAATCGGGCAGTTGATCTGTCCGATTTTTTTTGCAAAACAAAAAGTGCGGTCACGAAATATCATATCGTGACCGCACTTTATTATATTTTTACAGAATTGCTAAACTCAAAATTATTCGGTAACAAAAGCACCGTAGAGAGCCTTTACTGCTGCTTCAAAGTCCTCTTCGTTTACGCCGACGATGATGTTGAGCTCGGAAGAACCCTGATCTATCATCTTTACGTTTACTCTTGCATCTGCGAGTGCGGAGAAGATCTTGCCTGCCGTACCTCTTGCCTTCTTCATTCCGCGGCCAACGACTGCGATAAGTGCGAGGTTGCTTTCAATTTCGATGATATCGGGGTGTACACGGTAGTTGATCTCATCGATGATGTTCTTTTCCTTGCCGAGAATGCTGTCGGTATTAACGAGAACGGACATTGTGTCGATTCCGCATGGCATATTTTCAAAGCTGATGCCGTTCTTTTCGAGCGCACGGAGAACGTTTCTGCCGAAGCCGAGTTCGCTGTTCATCATATCCTTTTCGATGTTGATAGCGGTGAAGCCCTTTTTGCCTGCGATACCGGTGATAACATACTTGCTGATCTCAGCGGATTCGGAAACAATCATTGTTCCTCTGTCCTCGGGAGCGTTGGTGTTGCGGATATTGATAGGGATACCTGCTGCTCTTACGGGGAAGATAGCGTCCTCGTGGAGAACTGTTGCGCCCATATATGCAAGCTCACGGAGTTCCTTGTATGTGATGGTTCTGATAGTCTTGGGATCGTCAACTATCCTTGGGTCGCAGATAAGGAAGCCCGAAACGTCAGTCCAGTTCTCGTAAAGATCAGCGTTCACTGCCCTTGCAACGATAGAACCAGTGATATCCGAACCGCCTCTGGAGAAGGTCTTGATAGTATCGTTAGGCATAGAGCCGTAGAAGCCGGGAACAACGGCATTGTCAAGCTCTGCAAGCTTTGCGGAAAGAAGCTCCTGAGTTGTATCGAGGTCGAATGCGCCGTCCTCGCTGAACTTTATGTAGCCTGCAGGGTCAACGAAGTTGTAGCCGATGTAAGCTGCAAGAACCTTGCTGTTGAGGTATTCGCCGCGGCTTGCTGCGAAGTCACGTCCTGCTCTGTGAGCGAAAGCGTCCTTGATCTCGTTGTATTCGCCCGAAAGGTCGATGTTTACGCCGAGGTCCTTGATGATAGAGTTGTATCTCTGTTCGATAGCGTCGAATTCCTTGTCGAACTTTTCGCCCTTTGCAGCCTTTTCATAGCAGGAATAGAGCATATCCGTGATCTTGATGTCTTCCTTGAAGCGCTTTCCCGGTGCGGAAGCGACAACGAACTTTCTGTCCGCATCTCCCCTGATGATAGCGGCAACCTTTCTGAACTGTGCGGAATCGGCAAGTGAGCTTCCGCCGAACTTTACGACTTTGATGTTGTTCATAACAGCAAATCTCCTTAAATATATAAAGTATAGTTTCATTTACAAAACGCAATAATATTATTATATCTAATCTAAATCAAGATTTCAATTGATATTTGAACCAAAAATCGGGTAATAAATTTTGTCCTTTTGTGAAATACGACTGTTCTTCACAAAAGGACATTTGTTTAATGCGTAATTCGTAATTAGTTTGAAAACCACCGCGAAGCGCCTAAAGTTTAGGTCAAGCCTTTTCAAAGGCTTGCAGGGGTCAAGGGGACGGAGTCCCTTGTCGCTCTCGCAAGAGCGAAATGCCCTAAACTAACAGAACCAAGCTTGCCACAATAGCATAATCATTAACAAATCAAAAGGCGCAATTCACATCAAATATGGAGAACGAAATATTAGAAATCATTTTCGTGAACCTAAAAAGTGAATTGCGCCTATTCTGTTTTTCTCGAACAAACTATCCTTGAAGCTTAAATATACGAACGAAGTGAGTGTGTTTAAGCTTCAACGCTGTACGAACAGCTATGAGTATAATTGAAGTATTAACTTTAGGGATACTTATACTAAACACCATTTAAAATTTAGAAAAAATCAAGCCGACAATCTCGAATATATTGGATTTCGGCGCAGATTTTTTCCTTTATTTTATTGGTGTTTAGTATTATTTGCAATATCATTCAGATAGCGCTTAACAGCAAAAAGAAATAACCGCCCGAGCTACCAACTTAACGGTTATTTCTTTTGATCATTCAGTTCGGGGGCGACCGTCTGTCGGTGTGCCAAATGTCATAAGCATTTTTTATTTTATCCCCGAGAACAGACTGAGCGTGTTTTTCACAGTCTGCTCCGCAACTTCCTCGGGCGAGATGCCTTTGACTTCGGCTATCTTGCCGATGACATTCACTATCATACCGCTGTCGCAGCGCTTTCCTCTGTTCGGCTCGGGTGCCATATAGGGGCAGTCGGTTTCGAGCAGAAGCCTGTCGAGCGGTGTTACTTTAAGCGCTTCGATCGCTTTCCGTGCATTTTTGAATGTGAGAACGCCCGTGAAGCTTATGTTCATTCCGAGCTTCAGCACCTGCTTTGCCGTTTCTGCCGAGCCCGAAAAGCAGTGCATAACGCCTTTCACCTCTCCCCTTTTGCCGAGAATATCCATTGTGTCCTCGGTCGCATCACGGGAATGGATAACCACGGGCAGGTCCATTTCTTTTGCAAGGTCAAGCTGTTCCTCAAAAAAGCGTATCTGCATCTCGCGGTCATAGCCCTCAAAATGATAGTCAAGACCTATCTCGCCGATAGCAACAGCTTTTTCATATTCCGCAAGCCTGCGAATTTTTTCAAGGTAATCGCTCGGCGCGCCCGAAGCGTCCTCGGGGTGAATTCCGACAGCCGCATAGACGAACGGATACTTCTTCGCAAGCTCAACGGAAAACTCCGAGCGTTCCATTGAACAGCCGATGTTTATGATATTCCGAACGCCGTTTTCGTGAAGCCTCGGGAGCAGCTCATCACGGTCAGCATCGAACTGCTCGTCATCATAATGTGCGTGTGAATCGATATATGTCAGCATTTTAGTTCTCCTTTGCCTTTTCAATTATTTTTTCATAGTCAAGTTCTTTTGCAAAAGGTATCCCGAACGGGTCATTGTAACGCATTATGCGTTCATTTACAGCATAGCCTTTCAGACCGTCAAAGCTTTGGAATTCGCCGTTTTCGTCCTTTATAAAGGTTTTGCCGTATTGCTCAATATTATACAAAGAGTAGAAATAATTACCTATAGTACAAATATTAAAGTCTGCAAAATAAGCCTTTTCATCAGCATCAAGCGGCAGCTTTTCAAATATTTCGTCACGCTCCTCACGGGAAACCGTCACAGCCTCGGGGGTCACATAGCCTTTTATACCATCGTCCCATACGATAAGCCACGAGTTTGAAGCCTGTGCCATTGTCTGAATAAGGAACGTCCCGTCAAGAATTTCATATTTGCGGAACTCACGGAGTTCAAGCTCAAATTTGCCGTCATAATAGCTGAAATAATCTGCGCAGGACGAGTTGTTGCTCACGCCGCCGTCAACTACAAACTGCGCAAAGCCGCCATAATTGAGAACATAAAGGTCTGCGTTCATTGCATATTTTTGACTGTTAGTATAAAACTTACTATTATCTCCGCAGAGTACAACAACATAAGGCGTATTCGGTCCAACCGCCCCCCAAACTTTCATCATCATTTCCTCATCATTATTGTCAAAGTCGGGTTCAAAGCTGAACAGAAACGCATACTCGTCCAAGCCGTTCCCGTCAAGGTCGAAAGCCAGCACCTTTGAACAGCAGATATGTATCGCAGGCTCTCGGGCGGGCAGGCGGCTTTTGACATCATCGTAAAGCTCGGTATAGACCTCGGAGGAAATCAATGCTTCCTTTGCATTTTCAATAAGAGCCTTGTCGGAGAAATCCTCTGCGGAAACAAGCCCCGTTTGCTCATATTCGCAGGAGAAAAACGGCGTATCGTCCGAAATTCCAGCGTATGTGCGGTCAGCTTTTCTGCTTTCGTCAAGTTCATAAAGGGGAGCAGTTTCGGCAGTCGTTATAACAGATGTTTCCGTATTTTTGGCAGTCATTTCTTCCACCGAAACTGCTTCGGAAACGGCTTCGGACGAAACAGCGGCTGTAATGTCCGTCCGAACGGCTTCATCGGTCTGATCTGCACAGGCGGCAAGGCAGATCGCAAGCATCACCGCAGGAATTATCTTTTTAAATGTCATAGCCGTTCCTTTCATAGCCGTTTTTTTATTATTTTATCATCTTTACAGTGTGCTGTCAAACATTGACCCGATTTTCAGTAAATTATTTTTGACCAAAACCCGTTTTATGTCATTTTGCAAAGTTTTTGACCGCCTTAATCGTTTGAAATTGTGAATTTTTTTGATACCCCCTTGAAATGTCTGTGTGAAAATGATACAATTAAAATAATAATGAAGAAACGATTACAAGACAATTTTATCCAAAGGAGTGTCTTTGCGTTTTTTCAGTAAAAGATGTAAAAATATTAAGATTTCAAAGGAGCGTGTTCCCATGAACTACGGACATTTTGACCTTGCAAATAAGGAATATGTCATCACAAATCCAGAAACTCCCGCACCTTGGGCGAACTACCTCGGTTCTCCCGAATACGGCGCTATCATCTCCAACAACGCAGGCGGCTACAGCTTCGTAAAGAGCGGCGCTAACGGAAGAGTTATCCGTTACCGTTTTAACTCCGTTGCTGTCGATCAGCCGGGTCGTTACGTTTACATCAAGGACGGCGAAACAGGCGAATACTGGTCTGCTTCCTGGGCACCTGTATGCAAGGATCTCGCTGAATTCAAGAGCGAATGCCGCCACGGTACTGCTTACACAGTTATCACTTCCGAATACAAGGGCATCAAGTCCGAAGTTACATACTATGTTCCAAAGGACGATACATACGAAGTATGGGCTGCAAAGGTAACAAATACCGACAGCAAGCCGAGAAAGCTTTCCGTTACCGGCTACTGCGAATTCGTAAACGACAACAACTACGAGCAGGATCAGGTAAACCTCCAGTACACACTCTTCATCACACGCACATACTTCAAGGATAACTTTATCCTCCAGAAGCAGAACGAAATTTTCAAGAATCCTAACAACGAGCGTTTCCTCGGCGTTGCCAAGGCTAAGGTAGATGCTTACTGCGGCGACCGTGACGCTTTCGTTGGTTCATACAGAAGCTATGCAAATCCTAAGGGCATCGAAGAAGGTCTTAAGGGTCAGCTCAACTACAACACAAACTCCTGCGGCGCACTCCAGAGCGACATCGTTCTCCAGCCGGGCGAAACAAAGGAACTCACTTATGTTCTCGGTCAGAAGCCCGAAGCTGTTGCTAAGGAAATCATCGCTAAGTACGAAAAGGCAGGCGTTGTTGAAGCTGAAGTTGAGGAACTCAAGAACTACTGGCACGAAAAGCTCGGCAACCTCCAGGTAAATACTCCCGATGCTGACTTCAACAATATGGTAAACGTCTGGAACGCATACAACTGCTTCATCACATTCATCTGGTCGAGAGCAGCTTCATTCCAGTACTGCGGACTTCGTAACGGCTTCGGCTACCGTGATACCGTTCAGGATATTCAGGGTATCATTCACCTTGCTCCCGAAATGGCTAAGAAGCAGATCGAATTTATGCTTTCCGCTCAGGTAACCAACGGCGCAGGACTTCCGCTCGTTAAGTACACTCATAACGCAGGTCACGAAAATCACCCCGACGAGAACGATGAGAACACAGCTTACGCTAAGGAAACAGGTCACCCCTCTTACCGTGCTGACGATGCTCTCTGGCTTTTCCCGACAATTTACAAGTACATTTCCGAAAGCGGCGACATCGCATTCCTCGATGAAGAAATTTTCTATGCTAATGACGAAGAAAAGGGTACAGTTTACGACCACCTTAAGAGAGCTATCATGTTCTCGATGAACCACCTCGGCAACCACGGTATGCCTGCAGGTCTCCACGCTGACTGGAACGACTGCCTCCGTCTCGGCAAGAAAGGCGAATCCACATTCGTTGCTTTCCAGCTCGTATATGCAGTTAAGATCCTCCGTGAATATGCAGTTCTCAAGAACGATGCCGACTACATCAAGCAGCTCGACGACATCAAGGCAAAGCTTGACGAAATCCTCGCAGCTTGCTGGAACGAGGACAGATGGATCAGAGGCTACAAGGAAGACGGCGCTGTTATCGGTCAGAGAACAGACCCCGAAGCAAATATGTGGCTCAACCCGCAGTCATGGTCCGTTATCTCCGGCTTTGCAAGCAAGGAGCAGGCTGAAAAGGCTATGGACAGCGTTGAAAGAGAACTCAACACTCCTTACGGTGCAATGGTAATGTATCCTCCTTATGTTGAACACGGCTTCAACGGCGCACTTATGCAGTGCTTCAACAAGTGCACAAAGGAAAATGCAGGTATCTTCTCGCAGCCACAGGGCTGGCTCATTCTTGCTGAATCCCTCCTCGGCCACGGCAACCGTGCTTATAAGTACTGGAAGGAAGCAGCTCCTGCAACATACAACGACAATGCAGATCACAGATGTCTTGAACCTTATGTTTACGGTCAGTTCGTAGAGGGCAAGGACAGCCCGTTCGCAGGCCGCGCACACGTTCATTGGCTCACAGGTACAGCATCTACAGTAATGGTAGGTACAGTTGAGGGTATCCTCGGTATGCGTCCGAATGCAGAGGGACTTGTCGTTAATCCTTCAATTCCTTCCGAATGGAAGTCTTACACAGTAGAAAAGACATTCAGAGGAAAGAAGCTCAATATGACATTCAACAATCCTAACGGCGCAGAAAGCGGCGTAGCAAGCGTAGTTCTCAACGGCGAAAAGCTCGAGGGCAACCTTATCCCTGCTGCAAAGCTCAAGGACGTAAACGAAGTTGTTGTTACACTCGGCTGATCTTCAATGCGTAATTCGTAATGCTTAATGCGTAATTATTTATACTTTGTTAGTTTGTAATGAAAATCGTAGGGGACGGGTTTCCCGTCCCGCGCCGCAAGGCGTTTTCTTACGAATTCGGAATTATTTGTGTTCCGCTAATTACCGCAAAAATGCAAATGACGGATTTTCTATCCTATGCCGCAAAATGTATTATAATAAACGAACGACCCTGTTTTCAACGGTTTTATCCGATGAAAACAGGGTCGTTTTTTGTTTGTGATAAAGGTTCAAAATCGCTGACGCGATTCGGGACGGGAAACCCGTCCCTTACAAAATTCCACGGTAATTTGCGGAATAAAATAATTACGCATTACGAATTACGAATTACACATTAAATTATATCTGTGCCGAGTAGTTCGGAGCTTCCTTGGTGATATAAATATCATGTGGGTGAGATTCACGAAGACCAGCGCCCGTGATACGAACGAACTGTGCCTTTTCGTGAAGCTTTTCAATGGTTTCACAGCCTGTGTAGCCCATACCCGAACGGATACCGCCGATAAGCTGGAAGATAGTATCGGAAACAGGTCCCTTGTAAGGTACACGTCCCTCAACGCCCTCAGGAACAAGCTTTCTTGCGTTCTCCTGGAAGTATCTGTCCTTTGAGCCGCAAGCCATTGCGCCGAGTGAACCCATTCCGCGGTAAACCTTGAACTGTCTGCCCTGATAAATTTCTGTTTCTCCCGGAGATTCCTCACAGCCTGCAAGGAGTGAGCCGAGCATTACGACATTAGCACCTGCTGCGAGAGCCTTTACAATATCGCCCGAATACTTGATACCGCCGTCTGCGATAACGGGGATATTGTGCTTTGCAGCTGCGCAGGCTGCATCATAGATAGCTGTGATCTGCGGAACGCCAATACCTGCGACTACTCGTGTTGTACAGATAGATCCCGGTCCGATACCGACCTTTACGCAGTCAGCGCCTGCTTCGATAAGAGCTTCTGCTGCTTCTGCCGTTGCAATGTTGCCTGCGATAACGGGAGTGTTCGGGAATGCTTTCTTAACCTCACGGACCGCATTGACGATGTTGATATTATGTCCGTGTGCGGAGTCGAGAACGAGCACATCGACCTGAGCGTCAACGAGAGCCTCTGCTCTTTCCATCATATTTGCCGCAACGCCGATAGCAGCGCCGCAGAGAAGTCTGCCTGCCTTATCTCTTGCGGAGTTCGGGTACTGGACAGCCTTTTCGATATCCTTGATAGTGATAAGTCCCTTTAAGATGCCGTTTTCATCAACGATAGGAAGCTTTTCGATCTTATGCTGCATAAGGATCTTCTGTGCGCCCTTGAGGTCTGTTCCTACGGGAGCGGTAACAAGGTTTTCCTTTGTCATAACTTCCTTGATAGGTGTTGAATAATCGGAGAGGAAGCGGAGATCTCTGTTTGTGAGGATTCCGACGAGCTTGCCCTTTTCATCAACTATAGGAACGCCCGAAATTCTGTATTTGCCCATAAGTTCATCGGCTTCGGAAACGAGCTTGTCCGCTGTGAGCGAGAACGGATTGACGATAACGCCGTTTTCGGAACGCTTTACCTTATCGACTTCATCTGCCTGCTTTTCGATAGACATATTCTTGTGGATAACGCCAATGCCGCCTTCACGGGCGATAGCGATAGCCATATTCGCTTCGGTCACGGTATCCATAGCGGAAGTGATGATAGGAGTGTTAAGATAGATGTCACCTGCAAGACGGGTTTTAAGGCTTACCATATTTGGTGTGCAGTTTGATTCAGCAGGGATAAGAAGTACGTCATCAAAGGTCAGTCCTTCTTTGACAAACTTTTTGGACATATCGGTTTCAAGCATGAAAAGATCCTCCTTTTAAATTCGTTAATTATATATTTTATTTAGTTTACTACTTTATAGAGATAAGGTCAAGTGCATTTTTGTTAAATCGGGTGTAGAATTTTGTCCATGGGTGACGGAATTTTTTGTGCAAGCTGTTGTGCAAGGCTAATCAACGGCAGAAAAACACTCAAAAACAACGCATTTGCGCCATTTTTACTTCTTCGTGTTAATATACTCTCACAGTGAAAATTTATCACCCTGAAATGTCCCTCTGCGGGCAAATTCAAGGTCGATGCTGTTCATAACGCGCTTTTTGTCAAGCGTCCACCGCGGCGCAATGAGGTCGGACCTCGCACCGTCCCCCGTTATGCGCTCGATAATAGTTTCGGGCGGCATCATTTCTATTTGGTCGCATACGAGTGAGGCGTATTCTTCGGCGGAAAGCAGGGGAAAAGGCGAATTCTCATATTCTTTTGCAAGCTTTGTTCCTTTTATTATGTGGAGCATGTGAATTTTTAATGCGTGCGGACGAAGCGAAGCCGCAGCATTTGCAGTTTCGAGCATCATTTCACGGCTCTCATCGGGCAGACTGTCAATAATGTGAACGCAGACGTTTATCTCGCGCGAAGCAAGCATCTCATATCCTCGGAGAAAATCGGCATAGCTGTGACAGCGGTTCAGACGCTCGGCTGTTTTGTCATGGATAGTCTGCAAACCAAGTTCCACAACAAGGTATGTCCTTTTCGACAGTTCTTCGAGATAATCGGCAGCCTCATCGGAAATGCAGTCGGGACGGGTCGAAACGGCAAGACCGACAGCATTCGGCAGAGTCAGAGCCTTTTCAAATAAACAGCGAAGCTTCTCAATACTGCCGTAGGTGTTAGTGTTCGCCTGAAAATACGGAATATAAAGCGGTTCTCCCCATTTTTTGATAAGCTTCGAGCGAACCTCGTCAAACTGCACTTCAATGGGAACGCTCGGGTCGCCGCCGAAGTCACCGCTGCCCAAAGCCGAACAGAATGTACAGCCTCCGATGCCCTTTGAACCGTCACGGTTCGGGCAGGTGAAATTTCCGTTGAGCGAAACCTTGACGGTCTTTCTGCCGAAGCGTTTTTTCAGATAGCAGCTCTGCGTGTGGTAATGTTTGTTTGTATCGGAATAGATGAAATCTGACATTTTAAAATACCTTTATTTTCAGGATATCGCCAAAGCGAAGCTTTTATTTTATTATAGAATTTAATCTGCGGAAAGTCAATATTAATGGAGATTTATCTTGTGTCATGACGTTTTTTTATTTTATAAAAAACTTGACAAGGGAAAAAAGATATGTTATAATTTATCTTGAAATGAAGTAGTGAGTATGTATCCACGTTTTTCACACCAAAAAACCCCCACAGAATGCGACTCTGTGGGGGTTTTATTTTGGCTGTGCTGCCTTCTTTTACTTCTTTCGTCTGTTCAGCCATTTGCAGATAATGTCATAGATAAAACTTGCAACAATACCTGCCAAAACAGAAATAAGAAATGAAATAAGTACTGTATCCAACGCCATACACCTCCTTTCCGTTTACACGGATAGGATCGGCAGCATAAAATAATTATACTATATTTTTCGCTAATAATCAATTTATAATTATGTAATTTTTCATTACTCTACATAAGATATCTCCGTTTGTGGTTTTTCGCTTCAAGGACAGATTTTTGAGAAAAACAGAATGGCGCAATTCACATTTTTAGGTTTTACGAAACTATGTTTATCATAGTCCGTTTTACCTTTTTCTTGTGAATTGCGCATTTTTTAGCTGTTATACTAAACACCATTTAAAATTTGGAAAAAATCAAGCCGACAATCTCGAATA
>OHSO01000759.1_pt1 | contig 16595 bp, 10 predicted proteins | sample 1578651 | NCBI WGS metagenome assembly OHSO01 (sample SAMEA3879524, study PRJEB24766) | human gut metagenome | biome: human-associated habitat; feature: feces | place: USA | collected 1985/1987 | reverse complement strand
GTGTTAAAAAATCTGAAATTAAAGGATGGAAAGATAAGCGAAAAACGATGCCAGGAAATAAATGCTATGAAAATAGAGAATCCATATTATCCAATGAAATATTTTTCATGTAAAGGAGAATATTTTACAACTTGGTATAATTACTATGTCCATTCAGAAGATGAACGGATAGTGTATATTAAGGCGTTTGAACCATTGCCGGTTCTAAGAAGAGAATCAGCAGAAGATTATGATGATATTTTTATACTTGTAATCGATGATCAATATTTTAGGGTTGTAATAGATTTTACAGACCGCAAAAAGGTTTATGTAGAAAATAAATATATAGACGAAGTTACTGGTAAATTAATGGATGATGCAGGGTTGGATAAGCGCTCTGATAGAGATGAAATTATATATCTCATAGGAGAGATGCAAATGTATGGATATGGTGGAATTGATTATAAAAATGGGAGAAAGATATTAAACTTAGAATACAAAGGGGAGTCATATAAATGGAAGCATTGGAACGAATAAAAGAAGTAATTAATAGTGGGAATACAACAAAGGCAATGCAGGACTAAAAATAAAATAATTATTGAAAAATAGAGAAAGAAGGATGAAACAATGACGAGAGAAGAGAAAAAGTATTTTGCAAAATTGGAGAAGGCTTCAAAAAATAATCCAATGGTAAGAGTTGAAGCTGCTGCGGATTTTATTAACAGATTTTTGACACAGGCATTTACAACGCCAAGAGGAATTAATGGTGATGGGCTGTGTTACCTTTTGTCTGCACTTACAGGGGTAGCTGTTGCAGATATATCAAAGAAAATGTCACTTGCGGATATGCTTAACGGTTCTTTTTCTTCACAAATGGAATTAAACACAGAAGCAGGAAAGTTCATTGTTGGAGACACAATAAACAAATACTTATACAACAGTCCGATGTCAGCAATCAACATTGTTGAATTCATGTACAGCCAGAAGAACGGAAAGGATAATCTTCCTGACCTTGAAAATATGATAAAAGAAAACGCAGATAATTTTGGCAATCCGGACTATAGAGTATGGGATGGAAATAAAAATCCATATATGGAGGTTAAGAATGCCCATACAACATATCAGAATCTTGTAAATAAGCTGGAGCCTTACAAACTGTCTAATGAGGAAATCGTAAGTGTATTTGCTATGGCATTGGGACAAATAATAGTTAATGTAGCCAGAGTGTTCCCAAGAGAGATGAACTGTTTAAATATGTCACTTAAGACAGTAATGTTCTATGCACATATGGATGTCTGAAAATAATAAAAAGAGGGAAGGTGAACTTATGATTATAACCAAGGATGTGTTAAAAAATCTAAAATTAAAGGATGGAAAGATAAGTGAAAAACGATGCCAGGAAATAAATGCTATGAAAATAAAGAATCCTTATTACCCATGGCCATATTTTTCATGTGAAGAAGAGTATTTTACTATTCGGGATAGGTATTTGACTCATTCAGAAGATGAACGTATAGTGTATATTAATGCATTCCATCCATTGCCAGTTCTGAGGAGGGAGTCATCCGAAGATTATGATGATATATTTATAATGGTAATTGATAATGAATATGTTAGTGTGGTAATTGATTATTTTGATCACACGAAGATAAATATGGAGGACATATGCATAGAAGATATTACCGGTAAATTGAAAGATGACGTTAGGCTGGATAAGCGACCGGATAAGGAAAATATTATATATTTGATCGAGGAGATGGATATCTTTGGATATGGTGGAATAGTTTATGGAAATGAAGAGAAACATTTAAATCTGGAGTACAAAGGGGAGCTATATAAATGGAAGCATTGGAACGAATAAAAGGTATATTTCGAGATAGAAAAGGGAAGGTGAACTCATGATTATAACCAAGGATGTGTTAAAAAATCTGAAATTAAAGGATGGAAAGATAAGTGAAAAACGATGTCAGGAAATAAATGCTATGAAAATAGAGAATCCTTATTACCCATTGCCAGCTTTTTCGTGTGAAAGCGAATATTTTGCTGTCACATCTAATTATTTTGCTCATTCAGAAGATGAGCGTATAGTGTATACGGATGCTTTTTGTCCGCTGTTGATTTGGGAGAGGGAGTCGACAGAAAGTTTCCCACATATATATGTGCTGATTATTGATGATGAATGGTTTAAACTTAAGTTTGATTGCATTGACTATAAGAAGACATATGTGAACAACATATGTATAGAAGATATGACTTATAAATTAATAGCAGATGCCAAATTTGACAATCGACCGGATAAGGATGAAATTGTGTATCTGGTAGAAGAAATGGATATGTTTGCCTATGGCGGTATAGCTTATAAAAATAGGGAGAAACGATTAAATCTGGAATACAAAGGGCAGTTATATAAATGGAAGCGTTGGAACGAATAATAGAAGCAATCAATAGTGGAAATACAACAAAACTAGATGATTGGACAGAGGTAGCCCGTAATTATAAACTTTCAGGCAGTGATAATGCAGAAACAATAAAAAATATAGAGAATTTTGTGGTTGAGAATTTTTCATTTGAAACAACTACTGAAAGTGCATATGTGTATTTTGGAAGTGATGGAAATATTAATATGTGGCAGTGTGTTGATCTTATATGTAAAGATGCTACCAAAAGTTCAGGATATATATCGTCCACACAGGCAGCTATCGCCAATGGAGGAAAGTAGAAGATAACCGCAAATATATGTATTTCACAACATGCAGGATATGTACAGGCTGAACAAAACTGCATGAATTGACTTCACTCAAATATGACACAGCTCTGATCATGGAGAAAAATCTGCAAATATATCCTCTGTTTCGGATACTGCCGGACGGATATGCAACACCGTCTCCCGATTATTAATCGCAGATGAATTTGACAACCCCGAAAAACTTCGTGCAAAGTCGTCTGTGTGGGCTTGCTTTTATTCGGATATTCGTACATAATGTATTATATTGAGTATTATCCATGCGGAGGTGCGGTATGAACGGGATCAAGGGCTATATCTCCATTCGGGAGGCGTCCTACCGTTGGGGCGTGTCAGAGCGGCGGGTCAATCAGTATTGCGTCGAGGGGCGGATCTCTGGCGAGTCCCAGTTCGGGCGTTCATGGGCGATTCCGGAAAATGCGGAAAAGCCGTCCGACCCGCGCTTTCAGGAACAGCACCGCGATCCCGGCAGGACAAGCACCTGACGGATCCTCTCCGCATTGGAATTAGAAGCATCCGCAAAAAGGAAGTGAGTGCGATGGCCTGCGATGAAACCCTATACCGCCAATATCTGAGCGGCGACGACGAAGGGCTCAATGCCCTGATGAAAAAATACGGCGCCCCCCTGACCTTGTATATCGACGGCTATCTGCACGACGTTCACGAGGCGGAGGAGCTGATGCTGGATGTTTTCGCCTATCTGTTCACCAAAAAGCCCCGCATCCGGGACGGCGGCCTCAAGGCGTATCTCTATAAGGCGGCGCGGCACATGGCGCTGCGCCATAAGAGCAAACGAAAGACCTTGTTCAGCCTCGATGCGCTGACCGGCGAGCCGGACGGACGGCTGCTGGCGGAGGAGGTCATCCGGACGGAGGAGCGAAACCGCATTCTGCATTTCTGCATGAGCGAAATGAACCCGGACTATCGGGAAGTCCTGTATCTCACCTATTTTGAGGATATGAGCTACGCGCAGGCGGCGGAGGTCACGGGAAAAACGGTAAAACAGATCACCAACATGGTGTATCGCGGAAAAGAGAGCCTGCGAAGGCTCTTAGAACGGGAGGGAATCACAAATGCGGAGTCATGAGGAACGGGTCGCTGAGACGAAGCGGCGCATCGCCAAAATTGAGCGGGAGAAACGGCTGCGGCGCAATACGGTCACCATGGCTTCCGCCGTGGCGGCGTGCCTTGCGCTGCTCATCGGCGCGTCCTTCGCCATGCCCGGCATTGCCGCAGGCATCCAGACAGGCGATTATTTCGGCTTTGAAACTGCGGCAAGCATCTTTCACAGCGGCGTAGCTTTGGGATACGTTGTCATCGGGCTTCTGGCGTTTTTACTCGGCGTGTGCGTGACCGTTCTGTGCTTCCGGCTGCGGCAGATGAACCGTGAGGACGGGCAGGACAAAGAAAGCGAGGATGCGCATGGAGCTGATTGAGAACCTGCTGCAACTGCTGGTCACGTTCGTCGGCGCGCTGCTTTCGGGTATCGCCTACCGGAAAAACCGCAGGCAGACGTATTTCCTGCTGCTGTGCTTCTACGGCTGCTTTGCCCTCGGCGCGCTCTACTGGACGCTGTATCTGCTGCTGTTCGATACCACGCCGCGGGTCTTTTATGTGTCGGAGTTCGGCTGGGTGGCCAGCGTAATTTTCCTGCGCATTTTGCAGGCTACGCTGACCGGAACAAATGAGCGCAGTTTCCGTTGCCGCAGGGCATGGCTTGCGCCTGCGTTCGGCGTGCCGCTGCTGGCGTTCTACTGCACTTTCGGGGACATTCTCTCCAACCTGATCTGGTGCGGCATGATGATATGGCTCTCCTTCTGCGCCATTCGAGGGCTTGCCTATGCGAAAACGCAGATGGGCGCAGCGCGGAATATGCGGTGGTTTCACATCGGCGTGCTGTGCTTTGCGTTCGCGGAGTATCTGCTTTGGACGGCGGGCTGCTTCTGGCCAGATACCTCACCGGCGAGCCCAACCTTCTGGTGCGATATGCTGCTGACGCTTGCGATTCTGGGGCTGCTGCTCGCCACGAGAAGGGCGGTGGAAACATGACCTATATTGAAAACATCTTCCTCTGCATGGTATCTCCCCTGCTGGTGGCCGCTCTGTGCATGGGCAGGCGGCAGCTCCGCTTCTTCCTGTTCTGCATTGCCGGAATGGGGGTGTGTCTGCTTTCGGCTTACATCAATACCTTCCTCGCGGCGGTATGTCAGGCGGATGCCCTTGCCGCCACGGCGGAGATCGCGCCGGTGGTGGAGGAAATGATGAAGCTGCTGCCGCTGGTGTTCTATCTTCTGGTGTTCGAGCCGGAGGGGGATAAAATCAAGGCTGCCGCCATCACGGTTGCCCTTGCCTTCGCCACCTTTGAAAATGTGTGCTATCTCATCCAGAATGGCGCTGACCGCTTCTCCTTCATCTTCTTCCGTGGCTTCGGCACGGGAGCCATGCACGTCCTCTGCGGCCTGATCGTGGGCGGCGGACTTGCATACACATGGCAGCGGACGTGGCTGAAGATCGCAGGCACCTGCGGCCTCTTGGGCGCGGCCATCACCCTCCACGCCATCTATAATCTGCTCATCGCCTACGGCGGCGCGGCGCAGTACATCGCCTACGCCCTGCCGGTGCTGCTGGTGGCGGCAGGAAGGCTATCCGTTTTCCGATTATCACGGAAGCAATAACCGAATATCCACTCCCTGAGAGCTGCTTTTTGGCGGCTCTCAAATTTTTTTGAAAAATTTTGCGTTTTGGGTGAGAGTTTTTTCGATTTTTTGTACCTATATAAGTGAAGGGGTTTTTAAGCCGCATTTCAAAGAATCCAGAGAGGAGGTTCAAACGATATGTACGATACCGCAAGACGGGTCGCACTCGTCAAGCAGCGGGTGCGGGAAAACACCCGCCGAAGGCAGCGGCGCGAGGCAATAAGCCTCTCCGCAGCGTGTATGCTGCTGTGCGCAGCGCTGACGCAGGCGGTGGACGCATTTGCAGTGCAGGGACAGACCGCCGCATGGGGCAGCTTCGGCGCGATGCTGCTGCGGGAGGACGCAGGCGGCTATGTGCTGGTGGGCGTCGTCTCCTTTGCAGCGGCGGCAGCAATCACTGCGCTGTGCTTCCGGCTCAGAAACAGAGAAAACCGTAGAAAAGACGGAGCGGATAAGCCCGCCCGACACGAAAAGGAGGAGAAAAGTCAATGAAAAAACGAATACTCAGTATCTTGCTTATATGCAGCATGGTGCTGACCATGCTGCCGACAACTGCGTTTGCATCGGTGAGCGATTCGCTGGGCAACACACCCGAGGAAAATCAGGCGATTTTGGAGCAGCTCTCCGCCATGACTGGCGGTAGCAGCGACCAGGTGCTTTCCATGCTGAACGCTTTGGGGCTGCTGGATGAAGACGGCAATTTCAAGGTGGATCAAACCATCACGCTGGACGGCCAGGTGTTGACACTGGCGGCTGTCATGGAGCTGCTGGAAAATCCCGCCACGGATCTCACCCGTATAGCCGACGTGGATGGGACTCCGGTGGCGCTGGGCGATTTGAAGACCATGATCCAAATCGAACAGGAGCTGCTGCGGATCAAGGACACCTATTTCTCCGGCAGGGAGTTTACCGGGGAAGCTCTGGAGAATCTCAATAGCCTGATGGAGCAGTTGGAGCTGCAAGGCATCAGTTTGCAGTATTCCGCCTCTGCCACAGCGCCTGCGGGCGTTGAGACGGTGGATATGAGCGGCATGATGAGCCAAACGCTGGAGAATCTCGCAAACAACACTTGGAGCTCCGGGACTTTTACTGTATACCGCGGAAAACCGGTCGGCTTTTCCTACCGCATTCAAAAAGGTCAGCTCAGCGAGTATATCACCGATGTGGAGGTCTCGATAGGCGGGACGAGTGGGGTCGAGCAAAGCGACGGGTCCTACAAGCTGACCTATGACGTAGGCTCAACTTTCAGTTTAGGTGGTTGTAAAATCACTGTCAAGGTTACAACCAAAGGAGGAAACCCAGCCTGGCTCGAGAATTCTTATTCCTATGGCGACCTGCTGGGGATGATTGAATTTTACGATGCGGAAAATCTGGTGTTCTATGACGGCGCCGGTTATGCCGACCACTGTCAGCTCAAGCTAATAAAGACGGTTGACGCCTCCGCAATAAAAACATCAATGGACGCGCCGAGCTATGAGAAAACATACAAAAGTGAAGGCACAATACAGGGGGATATGTATATTCCTTTGCTGGCGTATGAATACAATGCCGGCGAGGGTGCCAAAAATCCGGATTTCGTTGCGCTAAGCGATACCATCGGAATTCTGGAGGGTGCCCGCAATTCGGTGCTTCCCGGCGGCTCCTCCAAATTTTATCAGCCATACCAAATCGACGCCAGCATCAGGTTTGAGTGGACTGGCAAAGCAGATGCCTATACCGGCAATGCGCCGTATGGCTGGTATAAAAACCGACCCTATGCCCCGTTCTATCTGACGGAGTACAAGCTCAATGGAACATCTCTGGAGCTCAGCAGCGAAAGAATGAGTGCGCTGAACTGTACGATTCAAAAGGACAGTACGGTCAGCATCTCCCTGCAGTCTACCACGCAAAACAGAGGGAATCAGAAGTACTGGCTGCCCTTCCGACTGTATATGAAGAGTGTAATTGACGACCAACCATATGCCTCCGCCACCGTCAATACCAGCAACGTCACTGCCAAGCTGTTGGACACGGACGCCCCCATCATTCAAAGCGTCACGGCCCCGGCGGGAACCTATGCCAGCGGACAGCACGTGCCCATCACAGTTACCTTTAACGAGTTCGTGGATCTTAGAAACGCCCGCGTGGCCATCAATGGCAAAGAGTATACCGCCGCTGAGCTTTCCATGAACGACTACGGCGTCAAGGCAATGCTCTGGTACCCGGTGCAGGATGCGGATGCCACCACGGTCACCGTCAATGGTATGACTGGTGTGGAAGATGTTTTCGGTCATACGCTGGATACCACGCCCTATCAAAGCAACTCGATTGCCGGCGTTGAGCTGAAGAGCGTCTTGATGCGCAACGCCCCCACCGCACTGACCGCCGACTATGACAACGGCAAGGCATCGTTCACGATGCAGGCCAACATGGCGAAGGACTACAAGACCGTATACAGCAATTATCACACCCCGGAAGGAACAGAGCCGAAGGAAGCTCCTTTCCGCCTCGAACTGAGGTACGACTCCGCGGTTGAACCAATCCATCTGCAGGTCTATCTGGACACAGAGAAGGAAGCCTTCACCATTAGCGACTATGCAATCGCACCCGAGGCTTACACCCGCACCTATACGGTGACGCTGCAGGCCAACGAGGGCACGAAAGCCGCTCCTAACTGGGTAAATGTTCTTCCCCTGACCCGGCAGTTCACGGTGATAAAGAAAGTTTCCGCGCACACGGTGACCATCGTCCCGGAAGCGAATGACGCCGACTATACGATTTCCCTCGGCGAAACCGCCCGCCGCACGCTTCAGGCAGAGGTTTTGGGGGAAGGCGGTGTGCCGGCCAGCTACACCACCGGCAAATGGAGCAGCAGTGACTCGCTCATTGCCACAATCGACGAGGATACCGGCGTTGTTGCCACCACAGGAACCAAGGTGGGAGCCGTCACCTTTACCTTTACGGCGGACAACGGGACTGAGGACACTGCCGATGATGTGACGGGCCAGTCAAAGTCCTATACCGTGACGGCAGGCGATTCCCTGGCACTGGTGATTCCCGGCGGCTCGTCCATCGTGACGCGGGTAAATCAGCCCGCCACCGTGCTGTGGAGCTCCAACGCCGCGCTGATGGCACCGAACAAAGAGTTCAATTACAGGATTGACCTGTATGAGGGCAACTACGCGAATGAGGCGGCGCTGAGCGGTCTCAAGCCCGTTGCGACTTATACCGCCGGCAAGGATAAAAACAGCGTGCGGATCGAGGAGAATGTGCTCTCCAAGCTCTCCAACGGCAATACCCCTGCTTACACGGTATTGGTCTCCATGCCGCACCCCAACGCCGAGGGTGAGAACGTCCGCCTGTCGGCACTTGCCTGGATCATCGTGCAGGCACCACCTGCCACAGCCAAGCTGACACCGCCCCAGAGCATTTACCTCAAGGATACCGACGGCGCCGTCAATATCGACTGGTCGGTGGAAAACGCCACTGACGGGGCCTCTCCGCAGCCAACGCTGACCATTACCCGGGTCACAGAGGACAACAACACCCAAGAGGTGGCCCGTGAGCACCTATCCGGTACCTCCGGAAGCTTCTCCCTGTCATTACAGAGTGTGAAAGCCGGCAATCTAAAGGACACCTATCAAGTGGTTTTGAGCGTGGAGAACCCTGGTGAGGAATCTCCCAGCACCGACTCCTTCCCCCTGTATGTCTACGATGCCGACGCACTGAAGGTGCAGAACGACAAAGGAGACACGATTTCTAAGCTGACCATGGACAATACCTCCAAGGTCAGCGGCAGCCTGCCCACCGATACGGCTGAAATTTTGCAGCTGCGCCAGGAGTTGGGGCTGATCGAGTACATAGGCATCAACTATGACGAGTACGGATGGAACTCCTTTAAAGACGGCATCCGGTGGCTCTCCAGCAACAACAATGCCATTTCCGTCAACTACAAGCAGGGCGGACTGTATGAGGACATCAGAAACTTCTCCTTTGATTCCTACCTTCCCGAAACCAAAATGGCGCTGTCCGGCTTGGCCAACGGCACCGCAACCGTCACGGCTACCCATGCCGCAACGGGCATGCGTACCGACGTACAGGTGACAGCGAAAACGCTGCAAAATAAGTTCTATCTCTTCCAGCTGACGCCTGCAGCGGAAACTACGCTGCAATACACCGACGGCAAAGGTGTGCCCAAAACGGTCACGACCAACAGTGAAGGCGTGCTGGCGCTTTACGAACCCAACGGAATTGCCAGTGAGGTGTCTCTGCGGTCCGGCTCCGGCACGGATATTTATCTGGGCACCATCTATAAAGAAAATCTGCGTTCCGGCGAGCGGGATGCCACAAAACTGCAGCTTTATCCCTTGAATACCTTCAGCCTTCGGCGAGTCGCCCGGGCATCTGTGACGCTCATCACGCCGGGCGGCGATCCGCTGGCGAACAAGACGGTGACCGTTCGCGGCGGCGTTTATAAAAACGGAGGCTACTGCGAGACAGCTCTGCTGGGCTCCAGGGCAGGAGCACTTGTCAGCGGCATCACCGGCGACACCTATACCACGGATGCGGAGGGAAATATAACCGTCTATCTGGATTCCACCCAGTTCTGGTCGGCCGAAAAGGGCGAGAGCAACACCACGGCGCTTTCCGCTCTGGATCAGCTGGAGTACATTCTGGAGATCAGCGCAATTGACGGCGACAAGTACTATCCGCTGCTGCTGACCGTCAACGGCAAGCTGGGCGTGGACGATGTAATGCGCACCGCAGAGGGCGTTGTCTCTCTGGAGCGCGTGCCGGAGGGGGAGGAAAACAAACCCTTCATTGTGGCGCAAAGCGTTGATTACGGTCTTGCCAACGGTCAGAAGGTGGATGTCCGCAGCTCGACTGGGAAGATTGGCCCTAACAGCAGCTTTAAAACAGCAACCCTGCACACCACCATGTTCCTCTGGGGCGAGAAGATTGCCAACGCGAAGAATTACAGTCTCAAGCTGGCGGACGAATACGGCGTTCTTCCTGCCGCCCAGAGCAGCAGTACCAAACAGTATCCCTTCTCATCCATCCCTGTAGCGGAAAACGATCTGACCCTCACAGAGGCCACCATGACCACCTCTGGATGGATCGCCGACGGCAAGGATGTAGGTATGAAAACGCAGCTGAGCCTGAACGGCAGCCTGCTGCAAGAGAAAATAATGCCATTCCGGGTCGTTGATCTGACCCGAGTGCCAAAGGTGACAGAGGATGACCGCGTTACCGGTATTCTGGCGACGATGAAGGACTCCAGTGGAGTGAATGACGTTGACTTTGGCGGAGTGGGCGATAGTAACATTCTCAAGGTGCTGACCGGACGGCTGGATGATCTGAGCGGTCCGGTGGACACATCCGTGTTCAAAATGATTATCACCCCTAGCGAAGATCCCTCCGTGTTCCGTGCCATGATTTGGGCCGGGTACAATACGCTGGAGATGGAGGACATGGACTATTCCGAGGACGGCGTGGCCTTGGGTGCGAATGTGCTGACGCAGAACCTGGAAGTAGGCGTACCCGGGACCGGGGATCTGAGCCAGATGGCCAAGGGTACCTATAATCCCAAGGGGGAGTACAACGCCAACTCCATGGCCGGCAAGGTCACCAACACGGATCTCAACTTGCAGTTGGAGGGCTTTTACGAAGCGGAAATCCGCTATAACGCCGAAAAAAAGGAGTGGGAGGTTTTCACCGTAGGCGGCGGCTTTACAGCCGGCGTTGGCGTGGGCTTCACCTTCAGCGTGAACGCCATGGCTGGCCCCGTGCCGTTGACAGCAACCTTTGAGCTGGGTGGTGCCATTCAGCTGGATTTCCGTACCGCAGTGCGCTACGGCCGGCAGGGCGAGGGTACAGAGCTTGCCTGGAGCGATCCCACGGCCACGGCAGTGAATGACTTTTTGACCACGCTGCGTATCAACGCCTATGTCCACGCGTTTGGCGGCATTGGCTTTGACTATTCGGTCGTGGCGCTGAAGATCGGCCTATTCGGCAATTTGGATGTGGACAGTCAGAATAAGTTCCTTTCCCGCACCTATCTTGCCGACGAGACAAAGCGCCAGATCAACGGTCAGGCCCTGGGGATCCAAAGCGAAGTGGGAATCAAATTTGTGGCAAACTTCCTGTTTATCTCCTACGAGGCGGTGATCGCCTCCGGAACCCTTGAAGGTACCAAGACTTTTAATGACTGGAAAACAATCGACAACTACTGGAATAACGCCACCAGTGGGCTGAGCCTTGCCTCGCTGCGGATGGCGGCGGCTCAGAGCGGAATGCAGGTGGCTTCTGGCAGTGCAACGCTCCAAAGCCGGGACTATCTGGAGCAATATGCCCGTACTTGGGGCCAGCCCCAGCAGCGGATGATGCTGTTCTCTCTGAACTCCACCAGCGGGCTGGAAAACATCCAGACCAATGCCAACCCCACATCCTATCCACAGCTCAGCGATGACGGGAAGGTATTGGCCTACATCAACGACGGCAACAGCAGCAGTATTTACGACAGCCGGGCGCATTTCTCCACCCTCAATGGCGGCGGCTATTCTGTCTCCAGCCAAATTGACGATCCCACAGGGTTCCCCGGCTACGGAGACACGAGCGTTTCTTTGTCTGGCACTGGCAGCTTCGCGGCGGCGGCCTGGGTTCGCATGGGCACCGACCTGCCGGGTAAAAATGCCGGTGATCCCGTGACATTGGAAGAGCAAAACCTGCTGATGAACAGCACGGAGATTGTAGCGTCCGTCTATGACGGCACAACCTGGACTTCCATCCGCCTAACCAACGACGGCACGCCGGATCTGGCCCCAGCCACGGCAGTGGGCGGCGACGGCAAGGCCATTGTGTTCTGGCGCAGCGTCTACACCCCCGATCCCGGTACGCAGGGCAGCAACCTGCTGAACTTCACGACCAGAGATTGTATCATGTACCGTTGCTATGACAGGAATAACGGCACCTGGAGCGAGTCCAAAATGCTTTATAACGGTGCTACTGGCAGAGTGAAGGCGTTGCAGGCGGCCATGCTGCCCGACGGAACCGCTATGGCAGTTTACTCGCTGGACCGCAGCGGAACCGGAGATACATCCGCCTACGAGATCGCCTATTGTACCGTGGCTGCTGACGGAACTCCCGGTACAGCCATGCTGGCGACCTGTGACAGTAATCTTGACGAAAACCCACAGGTCGTTGCAGCTAACTTCGGCAGCGGGGATGACCGATTTGTCATCGGTTGGCATAGTGTCCGAGACGGCAGCAACGATATCCAGCTGTTGGCTGTGGACGGCAGCGGCACCATGTCCAACAGTTTCCCAGGCTCTTTGTCTGCCCTGACCAGCAGCGGCAACGCCGTCGTGGGCGGAGACTTCCGCTTCGCTTCCCTCAGCGGGGATCATCGCAGCCTCAATGATCTTACCATCGTCTGGAATGAGACTGTCAATGACGCCAACGGCGCGGTAGATCACGGCATTTTGAAGGCGGCCAAGCTGCGCTATGCCACAAATACCTACACTCTGTCCGCACCATTGGAACTGGCAGAGCTGCCGGATCGCACGCTGGCTGACCACTTTGATGCCTATGTCAGCGGCGCCAATCAGGTGCAGGCTGCCATTCAGGCCACCTTCTATGACGATGAAAACCCGCAGGTAATCGGCGGCGTGACCGTTCCGGGTGAGAAAACGAACCTCTATACCGCTACCTCTGATTTTGTCACCGATGCGGTGGCAGTGGAACAGATCGGTGTGGATTATGCAACGCTGGCGCTGAACAGCCTGACACCCGTTCGCTTTACCATCCGCAACACCGGGCTGAACGATGTGACAAACCTAAAGGTCAGCATTGGCAGCGGGGAAACCGCCACCCTTACGGAAACACTGCTGCCCAATGAAAGCACCACCCTTACCGTCTGGCACCATGTGGGGAACCTCGTGACCGACCCGAGCTATACCATCACCGCCGCCGGCGGCATCAACGAAAAAGGCACAGTGTATCTGGATTATCCCGACATTGGAATCTCGCAAATGGAAGTGATTGCGGAGAGTGCCGGCAAGCGCACGGTGCGCATGACCCTCTATAATTCCTCTGCCGCCACTCTGGCCGGCGGAAAGAACCGCGAGGTGAAGCTTGCGTTCTATGCGGATGATCTGCATACCAAACATGCAGAGGTAGCCTGCACCACAAACGGCGTATCGGTTCGCGATAATGAAATCACCATTTCCGAAGACAGCGCCCTTGCCCGCATCGATCAGGGAACCTTTACACTGGACCTGACCTATGATCTGGGCAAGTATATGAACTCCATTGGCAAAACCGAGATCCCCGATGTGGGTACCTATCTGTACGCCGAGGCGTGGGCGGAAGGTCAGATTGGTGGAACGGGAAGCAATCAGCGCCTGCCGGAGTATGACGGCAGTGACAGCGAGGCCAGCGTCCATATGACCGGCGCACTGGCCCGCACCGGAGAGCAGATGACGATGGATGTGACACAGGGGAACGACGGCAACGGTCACAGCACCGCCGCCATTACCCTGCGCAACAACTCCCTGCAGTCTCAGACTAGCGCAGTGCTGGTGGCCACGCTGCTGGATGCTGCCGGGACCGCTCTGGAAACGAAAAAGACCAGTATTGGCGGTGCCATCTCCGGGGAAACCTTCCGGACGGAAACCGTCACCTTCTCCCAGCTTGGCACCCGTGTAGTGGTGCGAGCCGCAGTGCCCGGTAATGACCTTCTGACCTTTGAAGGTCTGGCAGTGGGGCTCGGCGATTTTACCGCCAACGGAACGAACTATACCTATACGCTGCAAAATGATAGCGGAGCAACATCTACGCTAGTCACAGCGATGTCTGGAAACGGCGAGCCCGTGAGCATCAACGGACAGGCTCTGTCCACCGGCGGCAGCGCAACCGTTGCCATCCCCAACAGCGGCACAACCGACATTGTTGTGGAAATCGGTGCTAAAACCTACACGCTGACGATTCTGCGCAATAGCGGCACAGGCGGCGGTGAGCATACTCACAGCTACGGCAGCGAGTGGAAGTACGATGCTACGAACCACTGGCATGAGTGCTCCTGTGGTGACAAGGACGATGTTGCAGCACATAGCTTCAAGTGGGTGGTAGATAAGGAAGCGACCGCAACCCAAAAGGGCTCCAAGCATGAGGAGTGCAAGGTTTGCGGCTACAAGAAGGCGGCAGTTGAGATTCCGGCTACCGGCTCCGCAACAAAACCGACCGATCCTACGCAAACCAACCCGCAGATCGGCACGATCATAAAGGATGCAGCAGGCATTTTTAATTATCGGATCACCGGAACCGATACGGTTGAGGTCAAAAATATGACGGCAAAGGGAAAGAGAAAAAAAGCAGTCAAAATCTCCAAAACCATAAAAGTGAACGGCAGGACCTTAAAGGTCACCGGCATTGCGGCGAATGCATTTAAGGGAAATAAAAAAATGACCTCCGTGACGATCGGCAGCAATGTGAAAAAGATCGGCAGCGGTGCATTTATGAACTGCAGGAACCTGACCCGGGTTACGGTAACTGCAAAGGGTCTGACCAGCATCGGCAAAAATGCGTTCAAGGGCGACAGGAAATTAAAAACAGTGAACCTGAGAAAGGTGAAGGCTCTGAAGAAGGTAGGCAAGGGTGCATTTAAGGGAATTTCGAAAAAAGTGACGGTGAAGGTGCCGAAGCAGAAAAAGAAAGCCTACAGCAAGCTGCTGAAAAAAGCAGGCATTGCAGCGGGTAGAATCAAGTAGCATAGAACGGGCACCGCAGTGATCGGCATCACCGTTTACAGCAAAAAGAAGAAAGAAAACGCTGAATAAATCAGCTGCGAACCTTTGAGCAAAGGGCGGTGACGGACATTGCCGTCATCGCCCTTTCGCTTGGACTGAAGAAGAACCACAACAGCGAAGATGGATGATAAACTTGTGGATGCAGCAAACTATACACTGCAATCTGGAAGTACAATAAAGGATGATGTTCCAAAGACCGGAGATAATGCTCCGATAGCAGGGCTGTTTGCTCTTATGCTTATCTCCGGAACAGTACTTTGTATCACTCATAAAAAGAAAGCTGTAAGAAAATAAATGAAAAAATATTCCCACGAAAACACTTTGTGGGAGAAAATAAGAAGGGCAGAGACAAAAGAATTCATCAGAAAGCGAATTTATTATCTCTGCCTGATTCTTTTTTCTCTTTGTATCATAATTGGTATTGTCCTGCTGTTCTTACCATACAGAAGACGGAAGATTTGTTGTGGTGGGAAAAAGAATTAAGTAATGAAAGCAGGTCGATGGAACCTGCTTTATCTTGTTTTACACTAAGATTAATAGGATATAACTGCTTCTTATAGCCATATGTAAATAAATATCTATATTCAGTTATTTCTTTCCAAGCTTGTGCAGACTGCTGTAAGAGATTCATAATTCTTTAGTCCTTTGCAAAAACAAAGAGCCTCGCTAATGCAAGACCCTTAAAAGCGTTTTCGTTCAGTTCCGAAGAATCTATCCGGTTTGATGTTATCGCATAACCCAAGGCCAGGCTCCACAATCGGCTGCATGCTGACACAGGATGGAGTTTTTTTACATGCTCTTTTTAATTTCTTTTCTGTAATCGGTGGGAGTAATCCCATATCTTTTTTTGAACAATGTACTTATATAATTTCCATTTGATACTCCAACTTTAGCTGCAATATCATTTATTGACAAATCAGTTGTTCCAAGTAGTATTTGCGTATGTTGTAACCTTACGTCAGTAATATAATCTGTGTATGAAGAACCGGTAACATTCTTAAATAGTCGTGAAAAATGCGAGGGTGATAGCGAAACATAAGCTGCGACATCTTCAATAGATGAACCGTCCATAAGATTGTCTTCAATGTAACATAAGGAAGTTTGGATACGTTCATCAAATTTATTAATATACAAGGTATGTTCATCCTCTTCAGATGGAATATGGTTTTCATACATATAAAAAAATAATTTATAAACCATACCTTGAAGGATAAGTTGAGAATAAGAGGTATTTTTGTTGTATTCTTGTAGCATTTCTTCATACATAGAGTGAATAATTTTTTGAGAATCTTTTGTAAAATGAAGATAGTTGGAACATATAAAGTCTAATTCTTCCTCTCCTATAATATCAATTATGGGTTGAAAGATTTGTGTTTTGACTTTAATCACATA
>OHSO01000750.1_pt1 | contig 16800 bp, 9 predicted proteins | sample 1578651 | NCBI WGS metagenome assembly OHSO01 (sample SAMEA3879524, study PRJEB24766) | human gut metagenome | biome: human-associated habitat; feature: feces | place: USA | collected 1985/1987 | reverse complement strand
CCGTAAAGACCCGCCCGAAGTTCTCGTTGATGGCACGGAAGCTGTCGGTGAAGATGTCCCTCATCTGGTTCGACAGGCCGTTTATCATCCGGGTCAGCTCGTTTTTGCTGCCCTCAACGTCCTCCACCTGTGCCCGGAGGGCATCGTAGCGGGCTTTGACCTCCTGATATTCCTCGATGGCGCTGACGTTGACGCTGCCCAGTGCGCGGATCTTTCCGCGCAGGTCGGCCACCTGTGCCCGGAGGGCGTTGACGTTCTCGAACTCCACACAGAGCGCCTCGGCCTGCGAGAGGGTCAGCTGGTACTCGTCCCAGAGCTTTGCGGCCATCTGGTCGTATTCGCTCTCGGCGGCGGCCTTCCGCTCGGCCAGACGGGCCATCTCCCGGCCCATCTCTTCCCGCTCGTCGGAGGCGGCACGGCCCTTGGCCAGCGCCTCGGTCTCGCTCTTCTGACAGAGCAGCCGCTTCTCGGTGGCGGCACGAATCTCCGCCTCCTTCTCGGCGATGAGTCCGGTGCTGTCCACCTTGGCCCGCCGGATGGCTTCGATTTCCTCCTGACAAGCCCCGCTGCGGGCAGCAAGGGCGGTGAGGCTCTCTTCCAGCGCAGCGCGGCGGCTCTCGGCGTCCTTGGCCTGCTTTTCCAGCGCCTCGATCTGGCTGCGGGCCAGCTCGGCGTCCTTCTGACGGGCCAGCTGCTCCATCCGCTTGGCGCTCAGGCGCTCGGCGAGGCTCCGCTGCCGGGCAAGGAAGGCGTCGTCGCCCTCGGCGATGCGTTCCAGCTCTGCCGTGCGGGCGTCGATGTCGGCGGCGAAGGCCGCTTCCTGCTTCTCTGCCTCGTCGGCCCGGGCGCGGGCGGCTTCCAGCTGGGCCTTCCACCGCTCCATCTCGTCCTGACGGCCTGCAAGAGCAGCTTCCGACTGCGTCACAGCCGCCTCAAGCCGTTTTTGCTCGGCCTCGGCGCGGACGCGGTCATTGGCGGCAGTGATGATCTCGCTCTCGGCGGCGGTCAGCTCTGCGGCCAGCGCATCGGTCTGCGTCTTCAGCTCGTCGGTGCGCTCCTGTGCCGCGAGGCAGTCCTTCTGGAGCTTGGCGGCCTTGACCCGCAGCTCTTCCATCTCCTGCCTGCGGGTGAACAGGCCCGCCGACCGCTGGACGCTGCCGCCGGTAAAGCTGCCGCCTGCATTGATCACCTGTCCGTCCATGGTAACCACCTTGTTGTGGTAGCCGTTGTCCCGCGCCACGCGGGAGGCTTCGTTGATATCCTCCACCACGATGATGCGCCCCAGCAGGTTCGAGACGATATTCTCGTACCGGGGGTCGGCCTGCACCAGCGCAGAGGCCAGTCGTGCCGTGCCGGACAGCCGTCCCCGGAACACGCCGGGCTGCACGGTATCCAGCGGTAAAAAGGTGGCGCGGCCTGCATGGTCATTGCGCAGCAGGGCGATGGCGGCTTTCGCGGCGGCTTCGTTTTCCACCACAATGTTCTGCAATGCGCCGCCCAGTGCGGTCTCGATGGCAACCTCGCACCCGGGCTCCACTTTCAGGATGGTGGATACCGGCCCCAGAACGCCCCGCAGACGGCGGGCTCCGGCGGCGCGCATGACCGCACGCACCGAGTTCTGGTAGCCGTCCATGTTCTTTTCCAGCTCCCGCAGCACCGAAAGGCGCTGCCGGGCGGCATCCAGTTCCCTGCCCAGCCGCTGCTCAGCGGCATCGGCTTCGTCCAGCGCGGCCTTGCGGCTGCGCAACTTGAGCTCCAGACCGGAGCGGATGTTGCCCAGCTGCTTTTCGTTTTCCTCCAGCGTCCGCCGGTATTTTACGGTATCGGCCAGATCCTGTTTTGTTTCTTCCAGCTGTGCGGCGGCGTCCCGGGCGCTCTGTTCCAGCGCGGGCAGACGCTGCCGGGCGGTGTCTCCGGCTGCTTCGGCGGCAGCCTGTGCCACCTGTGCTTCGGTGCGCTTTGCGGTGTGGTCGGCAAGCTCTGCCCGCAGACTGTCCTTGCGGGCACCGCTGGCGGTGCTGGCATCTGCCAGCCGGGCAAGTTCGGCGTTCAGCGCCTCGATCTCTGCCGCAAGCTTTTCGCCCGCAGCTTCCATGGTCTTTGCCACGGCGCGGTGGCGCTGCAAAGCAGCATCCGCTTCGGCGGTGTCCTGCTGCCCAGCGGCGATCTCCTGCTGCAGGGAAGCCGCGCTCTCGTCATTGCGCAGAATGTCGTTTTCCAGCACAGCGATGCGGCTTTCGGAGCCGCTGATCTGCTGGGTGATGCTGCGGATATCCCCATTCAGGCGCTCGATAGCAACCGTCAGCTGCTGTGCCTGCATACGGATCTCCTCAGCCTCCTGCTCGGCGGCTTTGGTTTCCCGGTCAAAACGCTCGTAGTCGGTCTGGGCGGTCTCGTAGTCCCGCACCTGCTGGCGCACAGCCTCCCGGGCGCGGTGCACCCCATCGGTCCACAGGGTCACTTCCAGCGTTTTGCGCTGGGCGCTCAGTTCCAGAAACTTCTGCGCCTTGGCGCTTTCTTTTTCCAGCGGGCCCACCCGGCTTTCCAGCTCGCCAAGGATATCCCGCAACCGTTCCAAGTTCTCGCCCGCTGCGGCCAGACGGCGCTCGGCTTCGGTCTTGCGGTAGCGGTACTTGGCAATGCCGCAGGCTTCTTCAAAGATCTCGCGGCGCTCGCTGCTTTTGGCTGCCACGATCTCCGCAATGCGTCCCTGCCCGATGACCGAATATCCGTCCCTGCCGATGCCGGTATCCAGCAGCAGCTCGTACACGTCCCGCAGACGGCATACCTGCCCGTTGATGGTGTACTCGCTGTCGCCGGAGCGGTAGTATTTGCGTCCGATGGTCACCTCGTCCGCGTCCACATCCAGCGTGTGAGCGGCGTTGTCCAGCGTCAGCCGCACCTGCGCAAAGCCCATAGGGCTGCGCTTGCGGGTGCCGCCAAAGATGACGTCCTCCATTTTGCCGGCGGCACGCAGCTGGCGGGAGCTGGTCTCGCCCAGCACCCAGCGCACTGCGTCCGAAAGGTTGGACTTGCCGGAGCCGTTGGGGCCCACCACGCCGGTAACGCCGGTATCAAAACTGATCTTTACCTTATCGGGAAAACTTTTAAAGCCCTGGATCTCCAGTTCCTTGAATACCATTTACTTTTCCTTTATCACGCCCAGCAGCTTGAGTGCTTCCTTGGCGGCGCACTGCTCGGCGGCTTTTTTGCTGCGTCCCTCGCCCCGCGCCACGCGGTCGGAGTTAAAGCGCACCGCCACCACGAAATGCTTGTCGTGATCCGGGCCGGACTCGCTTTCCACCACATAGCTCAGGCGCTCTTCCGGGTTCTGCTGCACGATCTCCTGCAAACGGGTCTTGTAGTCCGCCTCGGCGTGCTTGCCCTCGGTGATGAAGGGCAGGATGAACTTGCGCGCCACCTCCATGCCGCCGTCCAGATACAAGGCGGCAATAACGGCCTCGAAGGCGTCCGACACCACACTGGGACGGGTGCGGCCGCCGCATCGCTCCTCGCCGCGGCCAAGGCGCAGATACTCGCCAAGGTCGATCTCCTGCGCAAACTGGAACAGTGCACTCTCGCTGACAAGGCTGGCGCGGATGCGGGTCAGATCGCCCTCCGGGCGGTCGGCGTAGGCGTGGAACAGGTAGTCTGCGGACACGATCTGCAAAACGCTGTCACCCAGAAACTCCAGCCGCTCGTTGTGCTTGACCGGGGTGCGGCTCTCGTTGGCGTAGCTGGTGTGGGTAAGCGCGATTTCCAGCAGTTCCGGGTTTTTGAATTTGTAACCGATGATAGTTTCCAACTGATGGCTCATGGTCGTTTTTACTCCCTTTTATTCCTCAGTTTTCTGTGCTGCAGCCAGCTCGTCCAGTGCGGACTGCATGGTGCCGCACAAATCGTTCTCCACGCAGATCTTTGCCTGCCGGATGGCGTTCTTGATGCCCTTGGCCTTGGAGGAGCCGTGGGCCTTGATGACCGGCTGCTTTGCGCCCAGGAAGGGTGCGCCGCCGTACTCCTCGCTGTCCATCTGGTGCTTCAGGTCGGTAACGCCGCCCTTGAGCAGCAGATAAGCCAGCTTGCCGCCAAGGTTTGCAAGGAACATCTGCTTGAGCATACCCAGCAGCATCTTTGCCACGCCCTCGGTCAGCTTGAGGATGACGTTGCCGGTAAAGCCATCGCAGACCACCACGTCCACCTCACCGTTGGGCACATCACGCGGCTCGATATTGCCCACAAAGCGGATGCCCGGGGTAGTCTTGAGCAGCTGGTGGGCGTCCCGCAGCACGGGGGTGCCCTTGCTCTCCTCGGCACCGTTGTTGGCCAGTGCTACGCTGGGGTTTTTGCGGCCTTCTACTTTGTTCACATAGCAGCTGCCCATGACCGCAAAAGCGGCCAGCATCTCCGGGCGGCACTCCACGTTGGCACCGCAGTCCAGCAGCAGATAAGCCTGCTGCTTTGCGGGCACCATGGTAGCCAGTGCCGGGCGCTTGACGCCCCGCAGGGTGCGCACGATGAGGCTTGCGCCAACGTGCAGCGCACCGGTGCTGCCGGCAGAGACAAAGGCATCGCCTTTGCCCTCCTTGAGCATATTCAGACCCACCACGATGGAGGAATCCTTCTTCTGACGGACGGCGCGGGCGGGCTCGTCGCACATCTCGATGGTCTCGGTGCAGTTCACCAGCTCGATGCCGTCCAGCGGAATATTGTGCTCGGCGGCGGTCTTGCGCACCAGCGCCTCGTTGCCCACGCCAATCAGCTGCACGCCGTACTCCTTGACGGCCTGTGCAGCGCCTTCCAGAACAGCCAGCGGGGCGTTGTCGCCGCCCATCATGTCCACAATGATCTTCATACCTGTTTTCTCCTTTCAGGTGGTTTGCCTTACAGAGCAGTTTCCTCCAGCCAGTGCTGGAAGCTGGCAACAGCGCGCTCGGCCTGTGCCATGTAACGCAGCCGCTTATCCCGGGGACGGGTCTCGGCGGGCAGCGGCGGCAGAATGCCCATGTTTGCGCCCATGGGCTGGAAGTTTTTGTTCTCGGTGGTCAGGTACTGCACCAGCGCACCGCACATGGTATCGGCGGGCGGCGGGGGCAGCTGTCTGCCCTCCAAGCGGGCGTAGAGATTGCGTGCTGCCAGCAGACCGCAGGCGGCGCTTTCCATATAGCCCTCAAAGCCGGTGATCTGCCCTGCAAAAAACACGTTGGGATGTGCTTTCAGGCACAGCTGGGCGCTGAGCACCCGGGGCGCATCCAGAAAGGTGTTGCGGTGCATCACGCCGTAGCGCACAAACTCCGCATTTTCCAGCCCGGGGATCATGCTGAACACCCGCTTCTGCTCGCCCCATTTGAGGTTTGTCTGGAAGCCCACGATGTTATACAGGGTGCGCTCCTTATTTTCTGCGCGCAGCTGCACGTTTGCCCAAGGGCGGTGGCCGGTGTTGGGGTCTACCAGACCCACCGGGCGCAGCGGGCCGAACCGCATGGTGTCGGCACCCCGGGCAGCCATGATCTCAATGGGCATACAGCCCTCGTACACGGTGACGGTATCGGCCTTTTTGCCGTGAGCGTCCGGGTCGGGTTTTGCGCTCTGCTCGGCGCCGGTGTCAAAGTCGTGCAGGGGGGCACGCTCGGCACTGGCAAGTGCGGCATGGAAAGCCTCATATTCTGCCTTGTTGAAGGGGCAGTTCAGGTAGTCGGCCTCGCCACGGTCATAGCGGGAAGCGGCAAACACCTTGCCGTAGTCCAGACTTTCGGCGGTGACGATGGGCGCAACGGCATCGTAAAAATGCAGCCGCTCGTCCCCGGTCAGGCGTCCGATTTCATCGGCCAGCGCGCCATCGGTCAGCGGGCCGGTGGCTACCAGAATGGGAGCGCTCTCATCGATGGTTTCCACCTGCTCCCGGTGGACGGTGATATTCTCGCACTGCTCCACCATGCGGGTGACAGCGGCACTGAAGGCATCGCGGTCCACCGCCAGCGCACCGCCGGCGGCCACGCGGGTCTCCTCGGCGGCAGTCAGCAGCCGACTGCCCATGCGGCGCATCTCTTCCTTCAGCAGACCGGAGGCGGAGTCCAGCCGCTCAGCCTTCAGGCTGTTGGAGCAGATCAGCTCCGCAAAGCCCTCGCTTTTGTGGGCGGGGGAAAAGTGGACGGGCTTCTGCTCGTACAGTTCTATCTGCACGCCCTTGCCCGCCAGCCAGAGAGCCGCCTCGCAGCCCGCCAGACCCGCGCCCAGAATGGTTACTTTATATTCGTTCATTTGGTTTTTCCTTTAATCCTTTTTGGGCACCGGCATCTCAAAGCCGCAGCCCTCCTTGGCGCAGTACAGCTTGCCGCCCTTGCGGAACAGGGTGCTGCCGCACTTTTCGCACTTGGTGGCAACCGGCATATCCCAAGTCATAAAATCGCAGTCCGGGTAGCACTCGCAGCCGTAGTAGATGCGTCCCTTGGAGCTCTTGCGTTCCAGCAGACGTCCCTTGCCGCACTTGGGGCAGATGCCGCCGGTATCCTTGACGAGGCGCTTGGTGCCCCGGCACTCCGGGAAGCCGCTGCACGCCAAGAACTTGCCGTACTTGCCCACCTTGATGACCATGGGGCGGCCGCACAGGTCGCACACCTCGCTGGAGGGCTCGTCCGGCACCTTGACCTTTTTGCCCTCCATGTTCTTTTCGGCCTGTTCCAGACTGGCCTCAAAGCCCTGATAGAAGTCGTCCACGGTCTTGCGCCAGTCGGCCTTGCCGCTTTCCACCTTATCCAGATTCTTCTCCATCTGCGCGGAAAAATCCACGTCCACGATGTGGGGGAACTGCTCCAGCATCAGCCCGTCCACAGCCCGACCCAGCAGAGTGGGCTTGAGCTTTTTCTGGTCGCGCTCCACATAGCCGCGGTCGATGATGGTGGTGATGATGGGCGCATAGGTGGAGGGGCGGCCGATGCCGTTTTCTTCCAGCGCCTTGATGAGGGTGGCTTCGGTGTAGCGGGCGGGCGGCTGGGTGAACTTCTGCTCGCTCTTCAACTCCCGCAGCTTGAGCACCTGTCCCTGCTCCAGCGGGGGGAGGTTCGTTTCCTTCTTTTCCTTTTCGTCGGTCGCTTCCTCGTACAGGGCGGTAAAGCCGTCAAAGGTCACGGTGTAGCCGCTAGCCTTGAAGTGGTAATCCGCCGCGCTGACGGTGACCGACACGGTGTCCTGCTGGCAGTCTGCCATCTGGCTTGCCATAAAGCGGCTCCAGATCATGCGGTACAGCTTTGCGGTGTCGCCGCTGATGCTCTTGTCCACCTCGTCGGGGGTCAGGCCCGGCACAGAGGGACGGATGGCCTCATGGGCGTCCTGCGCTGCCGTGGCGCTCTTGGTCTTCCATGTGCGCTTATAGGGGCAGATATACGCCTCGCCGTAAGCACCGGCGATATACTCCTTGGCGGCAGCCACGGCTTCGTCCGAGATGCGCAGACTGTCGGTACGCATATAGGTGATCAGACCCATCATGCCGTGTCCGGCAATGTCCACGCCTTCGTACAGGGTCTGGGCGGCGCGCATGGTGCGGGTGGCTGTAAAGCCCAACCGGCGGGAGGCCTCCTGCTGCAGGGTACTGGTGATAAAGGCCGGGGTGGGCTGCTTTGCGCGCTTGCCGCGCTTGAGCTCGCTCACCACATAGCTTGCGCCCTCCAAACCCTTTTCAATGGCGCGGGCCTCGGCCTCGCTTTTGGGCAGCAGCTTTTTGCCGTTGGCGTCCGTGGCAAGGCGTGCCACAAAGCTTTTGTGCCCGGCACCCAAGGTGGCGTCCACGTTCCAGTATTCATCGGGCTTAAAGTTTTCGATCTCCTTTTCCCGGTCGTCGATCAGCCGCACCGCCACGCTCTGCACACGGCCTGCGGACAGGCCGCGGCGCACCTTGCGCCACAGAAACGGGCTGAGCTTGTAGCCCACCAGACGGTCCAGCACGCGGCGCGCCTGCTGGGCGTTGAACAGATCTTCGTCGATGGCGCGGGGGTGGGCCATGCCCTCCTTCACGCCCTTTTTGGTGATCTCGTCAAAGGTGACACGGTTGGGCTCGTGGGGGTCCAACCCCAGAATGTTGGCCAGATGCCAGCTGATGGCTTCGCCTTCGCGGTCCGGGTCGGTCGCAAGGATCACGCCGTCGGCGTGTTTGGCCTTGCTCTTCAGCTCCTTGATGAGCTTTTCCTTGCCCTTGATGCTGATGTATTGCGGCGCATAGTCATGCTCGATGTCGATGCCCAGCTGGGAGGCGGGCAAGTCGCGGATATGGCCCATGCTGGCCGTAACCTCATAGTCATTGCCCAGATATTTGCCGATGGTTTTCGCCTTTGCAGGCGACTCCACGATAACCAGTTTCGCCATTTCTTCTTTTCTCCTCTATCTGCAACGTGCCCCCAAAGGGATGCACGGTCATTCGCTCATATTATTGTACCACAGCTGTTGTGTGCTTTACCAGCGGAAATATTCCACAATTTTACCGCAGCACATACCGCTGCCCCGGCTGCTTGTACACCCGGCCGGTGAGTTCCAGCTTCATCAGGGTACCCAGCAGTGCGGACATAGGCAGGCCGGTGCTCACGCACAGTTCCTCGATGCCCACGGGCTTTGGCCCGATGCCCGCCAGCACCCGGCGCTCGGTATCGCTCAGGGGTGCAGGCTGCTTTGCGGCAGCCGGTGCTGCCTGCCGGGTGTGCAGGCCCAGCGCCGCCAGCAGGTCGGCAGCGCCCGCCACGGCCCGGGCGCGTCCGTCCCGCAGCAGGCCGTTCGTACCTGCGGAGTTGGGGGAGTAGATACTCCCCGGCACGGCGTACACCGGCTTGCCGTAGCGCTCGGCGTGGGCAACGGTGGACATGGTGCCGCTTTTTTCCCGCGCTTCCACCACCAGTACAGCCGAGGAAAGCGCTGCGATGAGCCGGTTGCGCTGCAAAAAGCAGTTAGGGCCAACATATTCACTGTAGGGCGGGTACTCGCTGATAACGCAGCCCTTGCGCTCGATCTTCTGCCGCAGAGCGGCATTGGCTGCCGGGTAGGTGCGGTCGATGGGTACGCCCATCACCGCAATGGTGGGACAGTCGTTCTTCACCGCCGCCCGGTGTCCGGCGCTGTCCAGCCCATCGGCCAGACCGCTGACGATGATGGCTCCGTTTTTTGCCAGTTCACCGCCAATATCTGCCGCCGCGTTCAGGCCGTATTCCGTGGGCTTGCGGCTGCCCACGATGCCCACCGCCCCGGACTCGTTGAGCCAGCGGGGGTCGCCGGTGCAGTAGAGCACCAGCGGCATATCCGGGATGCGGGAAAAGGCCAGCGGGTAGTCCGGGTCGTCAAAGGGCAGGATGCGCACCCGCAGGGCGTCGCACTGCATCACCAGCGTGTGGAAGCTTTCTGCGTCCAGCTGTGCTGCACGCTTAAAGGCTGTATCCCCTGCCGCCTGCCGGAATTCCTCGGTCTCCCGCGCTTCCCACGCCTCCTGTGCGCCGCCAAAGGCGTCCAGCACCTTTCCGGCGTGGAGGCTGGCAGGCCCCAGCACCTGCGACAGCCACAGCCAGCACAGCAGCGGGTCAGGTGCAGGCTCCGGCGGGAACAGGCTGGTCTGCCCGGTCACAGGCTCTCCTCCCGGAAGTGCCACAGCAGGATGCTGCCCGCGATGCCGGCGTTCAGGCTTTCCACCCGGTCGGTCATGGGGATGCGCACCGTGCTGTTGCAGGCGGCGATGGTCTCATCGGTCAGGCCCTGTCCCTCGCTGCCGATGACCACGCAGACGCCGCCGGGATACCCGGCCTTTGCCGCGCTGAGGGGCTGGGACTGGTACAGCGCCGCCGCAAGGCAGGTGATGCCTTTTTCCCGCAGCAGAGCGATGGCCTGCGGCATGGCACCGGTCTCGATGACCGGGATGCGCACCGCCGCGCCCATGGAGGCGCGCAGGGTCTTAGGTGCGTAGACACTGGCGCAGCCTTCGCTCAGGATGACACCGTCAAAGCCAAAGGCGGCCGCACTGCGCAGCAAAGTGCCCACGTTGCCGGGGTCCTGCACCCGCTCCAGTGCCAGATACCGCCCGCCGGGGCGCACCTCCTCCAAGGTATGCACCGGGGTGCGGAACACCCCGAACACCCCCTGATGGGTGCCCACGTCAGCCAGCTTGTCCGCCACATGATCCTCTACCAGATAGTGCTCGCCCGGCAAAGCGGCAAGTTCCGGGCACTTTTCCAGCGCGTTTTCGGTATAAAACAGGGTCTCCAGCTCTGCGCCCCGGGCAAGTTCCGGGCACAGCTTGCGCCCCTCGGCCAGAAAACGCCCCTCGGTGCGGCGGAATGCTGCACCGGAAGCAAGGCGGCAGGCGTATTTTATCTTTGCGTTTTCCCGGCTGGTGATCTTTTCGTCCATGAGTTCCTCCCGAACAGGTGTGTAGCTTTTGCTTTGGATACAATAGAAAAAGGGCAGCGTCTGCCGCAGATTTCTGCGGCAGGGCGCTGCCCCGTTGCCTTGTTTCCCTGGCCGCAAAAAATGCCCGGATACAAAACGGACGCCCGCGTATACGCGCGGGCGTCACGATGCAAGGTCTTTATCAGGCGTTCTTCACGGTCTCGACCAGAGCAGCAAAGCTCTTGGGATCGTTGATAGCCATCTCGGACAGCATCTTGCGGTTCAGCTCGATGCCTGCCTTCTTCAGGCCAGCCATGAAGGTGGAGTAGTTCATGCCCAGAGGACGAACTGCGTTGTTGATGCGGCAGATCCACAGGTTGCGGAACTGACGCTTCTTCATGCGGCGGCCAGCCAGAGCGTAGTTGCCGCTCTTCATGACCTGCTGCTTGGCCATCTTAAAGTGCTTGCTCTTGCAGCCGTAGAAGCCCTTGGCCAGCTTCAGCATCTTCTTACGACGTTTGTGGGTCATGGTTGCGCCTTTGATACGTGCCATTTTTTATATCTCCTTTAGTATCTCAGTAGAATGTGTTTGCTTGCGGCTCGCTCTTAGGCGTAGGGCAGCATGCTCTTGATGGTAGCTGCGTTGGTCTTATCAACGTAGCTGGGCTGACGGTAGCCACGGGTCAGCTTGGTGGTCTTCTTGGTCAGGATGTGGCTGCGGAATGCATGACCGCGCTTGATCTTGCCGTTCTTGGTCAGCTTAAAGCGCTTCTTAGCGCCGGAGTGCGTCTTCAGTTTCATCTTAGCCATTTTAGTATCCTCCTAAAATTAGTCCTTATTGGGTTTCGGGATCAGCAGAATGGACATCGTGCGGCCCTCGAGCACGGGCGGCTTATCGGTGGATGCCTGAGGCAGCGCCTCGGCAAACCGCTTCAGCACGTCTGCGCCCAGAGCACTGTGCGCCATTTCGCGGCCGCGGAAACGGATCGAAACCTTTACCTTGTGTCCGGCTGCCAGGAACTTGGCAGTCTGGTTGAGCTTGGTGTTGAAGTCGTTGGTGTCAATATTGAGCGAAAGGCGGGTCTCCTTGACCTCGACCACCTTCTGGTTCTTCTTGGCTTCCTTCTCCTTCTTCTGCTGTTCAAAACGGTATTTGCCGTAGTCCAGCACCTTGCACACAGGCGGCACAGCCTGCGGTGCGATCTTTACCAGATCGAGCCCGGCTTCTTCTGCAGCGCGCATGGCCACCTGAATGGACACGACGCCCTTCTGCTCGCCGTCAGCACCGATCAGGCGAACCTCACGATCACGGATCTGGCCGTTGATCTCCAGTTCCTTCGACTTTCCAGCGGTAGCGATAATGAATGCACCTCCAAACAAAATCCATAGTGTTGCAATATTTGGCATAGAAAACGCGGCCGCCCATATTCTGGACAGCCGCGCGAAATTTCACACAAAGCCGCAGCATTCTCAAAAGAATAAGCTGCTGTTTCGGGTATAGCCCGGGGACATTCTCCCGCAAGGCGAGCGCGGCACAGGCCGTAGCTGCTTTCTTTACTCGGGTATTCTACCACACCCCGGAGAGGCTGTCAAGCATTTTTATGCGATTTTTCAGAAAAAGATGCCCGGACAACGGAATGGGGGAGCGGCATTTCTGCCGTTCCCCCGTTGATTGCATCTGGCGGGTGTGCCCGTTCCCGCATTTCTTTTGACCCAGTGGGTGTGTAGCAGCACGCTCTCTACTTCAAATGCACTCTTATCCTATGCTGATTATACCACGATTATTCCCGGCTGTAAAGCAGCCGATTCTTCTCCATCAGCTTTTTCAGGTTGCGCTCCCGGATGCGGTAAAAGGTCATGACAGAGTTCTTGCGGTCTGGCCGGTCTGTTTCCATCACCAGCCTTACGACGACATTCAGATTGGTCTCCGGGAGACGCTTTATTGCAAAGACTGTTCCGATATGTTTTTCATCCACCAGCAGAATATCCGGCTTCAGGACGGTTTCCTTACCATATAGAGCGAACAGCTCCACATCCTCCGGATGGCGTTCCCGGATGTGTTCCATCCTCTCCTCTGTGACCACGACCTCCTTCGTCCGCAGCTCGCCGAAGTATCCCTGCAGGAGCGACGATTCGATTTCACCTAAAAGCAATGTTCCCATAGTTCTATGCTCCTGTCGTTTTATACTTCGATCAATTCCCCCAGCTCCAGCGAGTAGATGCCCTTATAGGTCACCTTTTTCGGTGCAAAGCGCTTTTCGATGGCAATGGCGTAAAGGTTCAGCTGGGCACGGTAGGCGCGCAAAAAGTCGCTCTCGGCCTTGCGGCGGTCGGTCTTGTAGTCCAGCAGTTCCAAATGATCCGGGTACACCAGCACGAGGTCGGCAATGCCCTGCACCAGCACCTGCGCGTCTGCGGCAGCGGGCAGTTTCTCGTGCCCCTGCGCCGCCAGCACTGCACCGGCGGGCAGTGCGGTGATAAAGGGCAGCTCCCGCAGCACCTGCTGCGCAGCGCAGATCTTTGCAAAGGCCTCGCTTTCCACAAAACGCCGAATACACACCGCATCCAGCTTTTCCGCGATCTCCGGGGCGGTCAGCTGCACCGCCACCTGACGGTCCCGCTCTGCCGGGATGGCCGCGTCCAGCGTGCCCGCAGCCTTGGCCGCAGCCAGCCGGGCAAAGTCCGCGTGCTCCAGAAAGGCGTGCAGTGCGGTGCCCATCTCGGCGGCGGTCAGACCGTCCTTGGAAAGGAAGCCCGGGCGCTCCAGCGTGGTCTGCTCGGCCTTGTGCACGATGCTGGTCACGCTGACCTTGGCTGGCACCTGCGCAAGCGCTGCCGCCGGGTACTGCCACGCAAAGCTCTGCCGCAGCTTCTCCACCAGTGCCAAGTCGGTCTCCGGCACTTCATTCTCCGTATCTGCATCCGGTTTCTCAGACAACCGCACGGCTTCGTCGCACACTTTGATATTCATCACGCTTTCGGTCTGCACAAACAGCAGCTCCCGGTTGCCGGAAAGCTGCCGCAGCACCCCGCCGTCCGGGTGCACCAGCAGCGCCGCCCGCAGCCAGTCGGCAAAGCTGTTGGCCTGCTGGTGCAGTGTGGCCCCCGCCCCGGCAGCCAGAAAAGCCGCCGCCTTGGCAAAGGGCTTTGTGGTCTTGCCGCTGCTCAGGGGCACGGTGAGGATGAGCTTATCCTGTGCGCGGGTGAGCGCCACATACAAAAGGCGCATCTGCTCGCTGCGCAGCTCCCTGGCGTGGACATTGGCCAGCGCGGTGTAGGCGGCGGTCTTGTAGGCGCCCTCGCCGTTTTCCGGCCGCAGCCGCAGCCCGGCACCGTAGCTGCGGTGCACCAGCACCGGCTGACGGATATCCGAAGCGTTGAACTTGCGCGCCGTATCCCCCACGAACACCACCGGGAACTGCAAGCCCTTGGAGCGGTGGATGGTCATGATAGACACGCACCCGGGGTGCACCCCGCTGGGCACAGTGTCCTGTCCGGTGCTGCCGGCCTGCGCGGCGGCATCAATAGCGCGCACCAGCGCCGAGATGCCGCCTGCACCGGAAGCGGCGCAGAAGGAGGCAAACCGGCGGGCATCCTCCCGGCGGCGGGCACCGTTTTCCATCACGCCCAGTGCGGCAAGGTAGCCGGTGGAAGCAAAGATCTCCTCCAGCAGCTGTTCTGCCGGGGCACTGCGGGCCATCCGGCGCAGCTCGGTCAGCCGAGCATAGAACGCCCGGACTTTTCCGGTAAAAGGGGTATCCTCCCCGCTGTTCACGGTGAGCAGCAGCGCGCCGTAGAGGCTGATGCGCTGGGGGGCGTTTTCCCCCTGCTGCTTCTGAATCTCTTCGGCTCTGGCCCGCAGGCGGACAAGGTCGTCATCGGTGAAACCGAACAGCGGGCCCAGCATGGCGGCGGCAAGATAGATATCCTGCGCCGGGTTGTCAATGACCTTCAGCAGGGCGATGAGGGGCCGGATGTGGGGGGCATCCAGCAGGTTTTCGCGGGCATCCGCATACACCGGGATGCCCCGGGCGGTCAGCGCCTCCACATAGGCCGGGAACTCGGTGCGCGCTGCCAGCAGTACACAGCAGTCCTCGTACCGCACCGGGCGGGTGGTACTGCCCTCCCGCACCGGCTCTCCGGCAGAAACCAGCTGCGCGATGCGCTCCGCGATCCAGCCTGCATCAGTTTCCGTCTCATCGTCCGGCAAAAACTGCACTTCCACGCTGCCCTGATATTCCCCGGGTGCGCCGCAGACCAGACGCTGCCCGTCGCCGTAGGCGGTATCGCCCAGCTCCGGGGTCATGAGCTGCTCAAAGAGATAGTTGATGCCTGCCACCACCTGCGGTGCGGAGCGGAAGTTTGCATCCAGCGCCAGCAGTGCGTCCGTGCCCGGGGTGCCCTCCGGCGGGCGGGGACGGGCTTTTGCGCCCGGCAGCAGCGGCCAGCTGTCCAGCTTTTGCCGGAAGATGCCCGGCTCTGCCTGCCGGAAGCGGTAGATGCTCTGCTTCAGGTCGCCCACTAGGAAGAGGTTATCCCCCGCCGGGGCGGCAAGGCAGCGGTAAAGGGCGTCCTGCAGGGCGTTCGTATCCTGATATTCGTCCACCATCACCGCGGCGTAGTCCTGCCGGATGTTCTCGCACAAGGGGGTAGGCGTGCCCTCCGGGGTGCGCAGCAGCCGCAGGGCAAGGTGCTCAAAATCGCTGAATTCCAGCAGCTTGCGCTCCCGTTTTCTGGCCGTGAACCGGGCATCGAAGTCCCGCACAGCAGCAAACAGCGCCCGCAACCGGGGCAGGGTGATCTGCCGGTCGGTCTCGGCTTCGGCCTCGGAGCAGCAGATGAGCTGGGTCATCTGCTCAAACAAAGCGGCAGCTTCGTCCGAGCGGGTCTTGATCTCCGCCTTGTGGTCGCCGCCCAGACGCTTTTTCATGCCCTTCAGACCAGGGGCTTCCTCCATACCCAGCACATAGGGGGTGAGCAGGTCATACAGCGGGTCCCACTGTCCGGCAGCGGCCAGCTGCTCCGCCTGCGCAAAGAGGGCGGCGGCTTTTTCCAGCCTTGTACCGGCCTCCCCGTATTTTTCTGCCACCGCAAGCTGTGCCTTTGCCCGGGCGGATGGGGTCTTTTTTTCCTCGGCAGCTGCCTGCTCCTGGTCAAAATCCGCATGGCAGTCGGCCAGCGCTGCCGTCAGCAGCTCCCGCGCAGCCTTGGCGCAGCGGGCAGCTTCGGCCAGCAGCAGGTCGTGCCAACAGGTGGAAGCAAAGCCGTTCTCCTGCTCGTAAGGGGCAAGAAACTCATCCAGCTTGCGGTTATAATCCGGCAGTGCCCGCAAAAAGTCGTAGATCTGCAAAATGGCATCGCCCGCCGGTTTATCCGTGCGTCCCTTGCCGTACAGGTCTGCAAAGGCGCAGAAATCCGGGTCGCGGTAGGCGTTTTCCAGCGTTTCGGCCAGTGCCGCCCCCCGCAGCAGCTGCACGGTACCGGGATCTGCCGGGGCAAAATCCGGCGGGATATCCAGCGCCTGAAAGTGCTTGTGCAGCAGGTTCAGACAAAAAGCGTCAATGGTGCAGATGGGCGCGCGCTGCAAAAGCATCCTCTGGCGGCGCAGCATAGCGTTGCCGGGCTGCAGCTGGCTGCGGTGCAGCAGCGCCTGCCCGATGCGGGCACGCAGCTCTGCCGCCGCCGCGTTGGTAAAGGTGACGATGAGCAGCCGGTCGGCGTTGACCGGCTGCTCCGGGTCGGTGATCAGCTGCACCGCCCGCTCGGTCAGCACGGCGGTCTTGCCGCTGCCTGCGGCTGCACTTACCAGCAGCGCACCGCCCCGGTCGGCAATGGCGGCCTGCTGCGCCGGGGTCCATTTGGGTCCGCTCACGGCTGTTCCTCCTCTTCTTCAGGTTCTTCCTCGGGTTCAAAGGGCTTTGCAGGGGCTTCCAGCGCACGCTCGTGCACCCCGGTCTCGTGGCAGCAGATAAAGCTGTAATCGCACCATGTGCAGGGGCTTTTGCTGCTGCTCGCCACCAGCGGCTCGGCATCGATCTGCCCGCCGTAGAGCTGCTCGCCCATCTGGGTAACAAGGTCGTCCAGATGCAATTGAATGCGGCTGAGCTTGGCGCTGTCCGCCCGCTTGTCCTTCTGGTAGGGGCTGGGTGCGCCGTTGCGGTAGCCGAAGGGCAGGTACTTGCCGGTTTCGTCCGCGTCCATGGCGTCAAATATCTTCTGCTCGTCCCGCACAAGGCCGTCCAGCTGGTGTGCCATCAGCATGGTCTCCACGCTGTCGCAGATCAGTTCACGGGAGGCCAGAGAGTACTTCATGCCCACATGACCCATGGCGATGCCATCGCATACACCGATGGCGGGGATCAGGATGGGGGTACCACCGGCCATCTGCACACCGGCCTTGACAGCCTCGGCGATCTTATCCAGATTCATGTGTCCGGGCACGATCTC
>OHSO01000745.1_pt1 | contig 16828 bp, 12 predicted proteins | sample 1578651 | NCBI WGS metagenome assembly OHSO01 (sample SAMEA3879524, study PRJEB24766) | human gut metagenome | biome: human-associated habitat; feature: feces | place: USA | collected 1985/1987 | reverse complement strand
TCGTGTACGTCCAGTACACTCCTTCTTCGAAAAGAAATCTATCCTCGAAAATCTTTCACAAATCTTTACCAACTTATTTTTTCATGTTTACTAAAAAAAAGACCACTCCCGGAAAACAACGGGAACGGCCAATCAATCAACGGTTTCAGGAAACAATGATAACAAAGGACACATGTTCTGGAGCGAATCCTGAATATTTACGTATGTTCCTATGTACATGACCTGAAAATTTTTTATGTTCTTTTTCAGGTTGCAAATTTAAGACTTTTTTTTGAATACAAAACGCCGGACTGCAATATATTCCCACAAAAATTGTTTTAGAAATACGATTTCACAAACTCGTATCGTTTCACACATTGCAACATTGATATAAAGAATTATTTTTGCGCGATTTTTACATGAACAAGACGTCAATTATGACAAACGAGAAAAATAACTTCAGGAGATGGCTTCCGGTCATAAGCCTCACATTCTCCACATTCATATTCAACACATCGGAATTCATCCCTATCGGATTGCTTTCCGATATCGCCTCCGACTTTGCAATCACTGAGTCAAAGGCGGGCATGCTCATCACCGTCTATGCATGGATAGTGGCACTGGCCTCACTCCCCCTCATGCTCGCATTTTCGAAGACCGAGAACAAGAAGCTGATGCTCAGTATCGTAGCACTGTTCATCGCCAGCCACGTACTCTCAGGATTTTCGACAAGTTACTACATGCTGATGCTGTCCAGAGCCGGAGTCGCATGCGCACATGCGATATTCTGGTCAATAGTAACTCCGCTGGCAGTACGTGTAGCCCCGGAAGGCAGACGCTCGACAGCATTGAGCCTGATCGTCACCGGCTCGTCAGTGGCAATGATAGTCGGGCTGCCGCTTGGCAGGGCCGTGGGCCTTCTCGTCGGATGGAGGGCCACTTTCCTTCTTATCGCCGCATTGTCAGCAATCGTATCCATAATCCTGGCCGCCTCACTTCCGAAGACGCCAAGCGACAACGACGTTTCCATCAAGTCACTTCCCGCTCTTCTCAGAACGCCGGGACTCGGAGGCATCTACCTGCTTACAGTCATAATAATCACGGGTCACTACACCTCGTACAGCTACATCGAGCCGTTCCTCGCACAGGTAGCCGGGATGTCAAACACATTGATTACAATAGTCCTCTCCATCTTCGGCATCGTGGGAATCATCGGAAGTTATTTCTTCGCGAAATACTTTGACAGACACCAGTTTACATTCATCAGATTCGCCGTGGTAGGAATAAGCATCTTCACTCTTCTGCTCCTTCCGTCCGCAATCAACACGGCAACCGTCATCCTGATATGTATCCTCTGGGGCCTGGCCATAAACAGTTACAACCTCTCGTTCCAGTCTGAAATCCTTCAGGTCGCCCCTCACGGAACTGCCATCGCCATGTCCATCTATTCCGGCATCTATAATGTAGGAATAGGAGCAGGCGCCCTCGTTGGAGGAAACGTCTGCTCCTATATGGGAATCAGCAATATCGGATTTGTCGGCGGCGCCATCGGACTGGTCGCTTCCGCCTACTGCATTCTGAGGCTCATACCGATTCTCAGAAAGGCCGCCTGAAAGCATACAAATCTGACAGCACCACGACCGACGAATCTATCTTATGATTATCTCATCCACGAACAGCCAGGCCTTGCTGCCTGCGAGCCAGTTCCAGGATGGGACATCACCCTCAGACGAAGCCTTGACATTGACATACCTCGTCTTTACTGGCGCGAAATCGAGCACATGTTCCTTTGTCGCCGCAGTCTCTTCCGTAACCTGCTGAAAATCAGAGCTTGCAACCTTCTTGAACGCCTTTCCGTCATCGGAAACGGAAATCGTCATATCCTTCGCATCGAAAATACCGTCATGGCTGACAATGCAGAAACTTGCACCTGCTGATGAGATCTCCACAGGTTCGCCAAGGTCAATGACAGCGTCCAGACCATCCCCGTCTGCAAAACCGAGCCAACGTCCGGATGAGAACATGGTATTGCCCCTAAGGCCGTCCACCAGCATTATCGCGCCACTATATCTATAAGAGCCAGACGGCTGGACACCAAGGGAAATCTTCGTGGCAGTAGCCTTGTTAAAAGATATATTTTCCTCAAACTCAGCACCCTTCTCGCCATTTCTGAAGGTCACGGCCCTTATGTCAGATGCCTGGCGTATTTCCAGAGGAGAAGTATAGAGGGCTGACTCGAGAGTAGGCTCAGAACCATCAGTCGTGTACCTTATTTCCGGATCTCCGGCAGCGCGGAGAGTCACGACAATGGCATTGCGCTCCACATCAGTCGAAAGACTGGCATTGACATCGAAAATATGCTTTGCATAGTTATAGCCGTTCTTTTCATAAATTCTGGTAAGCGGAACGACAGCCTTCAGGAATTTGTCATAATCCTTCACTGCAGGATTGCGCCACTGGTTTTCAGCAAGGGCAGCCCATCGAGGCAGGACCATATACTGCGCATGACGGAAATCCGGAACATATTCTGTCCATAGATTCGCCTGTACACCAAGAATATGACTGGCCTGCTCGGCATTGAGCTCAGCCGGAACCGGATTATACATATAGACGTTCTCGACAGGAGTATAACCGCCGATTGCCAACGGTTCTTTAGAGACGTCCTTTCCCTGATAGAAATCGAAATACAGACAAGACTTCGGAGTCATAATCACGTCATGCCCTGCCTTGGCAGCCTCGATACCACCTTTTTCGCCCCTCCATGACATGACAATCGCACCCGGAGCGACACCACCTTCCAGAATCTCATCCCAGCCGATCACCTTGCGGCCTCTCTCCCCCAGATACTCAGTCACATGTTTCATGACACAACTCTGAAGTTTCTGCTCCTTCGTGTGAACCCCGTCATCAGTTAATCCGAGTTTCGCTATAAGTGCCTGGCATTTAGGACAATGCTGCCACTTCGTCTTAGGGCACTCGTCACCTCCTATATGTATATATTCTGACGGGAACATCTCCAAGACCTCATCGAAAACATTGTCAAGGAACTCATAAATCTTCGGATTTCCGGCACAGAGCACATCATCAGAAACACCCCAGGTCGTCCAGACCTCGTAAGGGCCTCCTGTGCAGCCAAGTTCAGGATATGAGGCCAATGCAGCCAGCATATGTCCTGGAAGATCAATCTCAGGAATAACATTGATATGGCGCTTAGCCGCATAAGAGACGATATCACGAATCTGCTCCTGAGTATAATATCCGCCATGCAGTTTTCCGTCATACCTCTTCGGGACATCAGTGGAATTGCCGATGATAGTCTCTTTTCTCCAGGCACCCACCTCCGTCAGCCTCGGATACCTCTTTATCTCCACTCTCCATCCCTGGTCCTCAGTCAGATGCCAGTGCAGCATATTCATATTGTGCAACGCCATCATGTCGATGTAAGTCTTGACCTCATCGACAGTGAAAAAATGACGGCTCACATCAAAGTGGGCGCCACGATAGCCGAAAGCCGGCTCATCCTCGATCTTCACCGCAGGAAGCGAAGGGTCCGAAGCAAGACACTTGCGAAGGGTCTGAGCCCCGTAAAAGACGCCCGCAGAAGAACCGCCCCTGATAGAAACGCCATCAGAACCGATTGTCAGCTCATAGCCTTCCTCCGGAAGTTTTTTGTCAATGTCAATGCTGATCTCCTTCTCAGAAACCGGCTTGACAGCAACGGCCAGTCGCTTTCCCGTTTCCTCGGCAATATAATCCGACAGGAATCCGGCCTCATTGAAAAGAGCAGAATCCGGCAGAGAAATCAGCGTATTGTCATTGATAAGAAATGAGCCTCTTCCCGCAGTCATCATTTTCGGGGTAGGAACGATTCCATAAGATATTTCACTTTGACTATTACATGAAACAATGCCGATTCCGGCAGCCAATAATGGCATCAGTGACAGACACTTCATCTTGTTTGCAGTTTTAAATGCTACTACTCGAAAGAGGCTTGTCGCAAGTCCTTTCCGAAGACAAAAGTAGTACATTTTTCGCTATTTTTTCATTTTTCTTATTATTCACCCGATAAATTGTAAAAAATTTCATAAATTTGGAATTCAATAACTCAAGCAGCGCAAGAACAAAACTTGAGCTTGAGCATATACACACACCGCCCGGCCAGCCTATTTGAAGAGGCAGGCCGAGCAAAAGAATGAATAGTATCATGGCAGAAGGTTTTCTCAGTAATGTAAATGAAAAGAACGCAGTGCTTAAACAGAGAATCCTCAGTTTATGTATCGCGGACGGCGACTACAGCATATCTGATTTCAGCAAAGAGTTGGACAGCAGCATTCCGACAATCACGAAACTTGTATCAGAATTGATCGAGGCAGGATACCTGAAAGATCTCGGCAAGGCCGGAATTTCCAGCGGCCGCAGACCGAGCATCTACGGACTGAATCCGGACGCAGGATATATTGTCGGCATGGATGTCAGAAGGTATCACATAAGCGTCGCAGTAACAGACTTCAAAGGAAAGATTGTCGATTCCCTATCGGATATTCCATTTGCATTGACAAATACAGTGGAATCTTTCCACGACCTGTGCAACTTCATTCTCAAGCATATAACCAAACTCGGCATAAAGAAAGAGCAGGTTCTCTCTTACGGACTGAACCTGACGGGACGCGTAAATCACGTGACAGGTTATAGTTATTCCTATTTCATCGGAGAGGACAAGCCTATCGCGGCTACAATGGAAAGCTTCCTCGAACGCCCTGTATATATCGAAAATGACTCCAGGGCCATGTGCTTCGGCGAATATCGCGCCGGCATCGGCAAGAACGAGCAGAACATGATTTTCATCAATGTCAGCTGGGGTCTCGGCATGGGCATGATAATGGACGGGAAGCTGTACTACGGAAAATCAGGGTTCTCAGGTGAAATCGGACACGTTCCACTACTCTCAAACGACATAATCTGTCAATGCGGAAAGGTGGGTTGCCTCGAGACCGAAGCCTCAGGCTCAGCACTTCACAGGGAATTCATAGAAAAACTTGCAGCCGGCAGAGCATCCATACTCTCCGAAAAATACAGGAAAGGAGAAGAAATCACCATTGAAGACATTACAGACGCATTGGCCGATGAAGACATGCTTGCCATCGAATGTATTGAACATGTCGGCAAGACATTGGGAAAAGCATTGGCCGGACTCATAAACATCTTCAATCCGGAGCTGGTCGTAATCGGCGGAAGACTCAATGTCACGGGCGATTATCTACTTCTGCCCATCAAGAGCGCAATCAACAAATATTCGCTCAATATGGTAAGCAAGGATTCAAGGATTGAAATGTCCAAGCTGGGCAAGAACGCGGGACCTATCGGAGCCTGCATGCTTTCAAGGAGCCGTCTCCTTGGCCTGATGTAAACAATTTCAAAATATCTAACACACTGAGTATTGGATTATTGCGGACGAATTTGTAGCTTTGGATTTGATTCACCTATAATATTTATCAATTATGAAAGCTACAAGAATCCTAAGCGCCATAGTGATCGGCGCATTCGCACTTTTCTCATTTTCATGCAAGAAAGATTCTCCAACTGCGCCGGATACCCCAGGACCGAAACCGGAAAATCCTGACGAAACAGTCGTACCTGCACCGGTCCCTATGGACACACTAGTCTATGCCTTTGGTCAGGAAGCGGTCAAGGACCAGACATATTACTATGCCACGATCTGGAAAGACGGCAAGAGGACCCTGCTCTCTGACGGCAAATATGACGCCTTCTGCAACGCCGCATTCGCAGACAACGAATATCTGTACGTGGTAGGCTGCGAGGCTACCGGCGACCTGATAGACGACGGATTCTATGATCCGTACAATGCCAACAGAGGCGTCCTCTGGAAAGTCAAGATCGGGGATGAGACAAATGTGACCAAGACCAATCTCAGCGACGGAAAATACAACACATCCCCCATAGCAGTCACAGTAGTGGACGGAAAGGTCTATGCCGCAGGTTTCGACACGCCGAAGTACGACAGAAGAGTCATCATGTGGTCAGACGGACAGCAGGAATATCTTACTGACGGAAGTTCTGATGCCCTCGCGTATTGCATCTGCGCAGACGGAAAAGACATATATGTAGGCGGTTACATCCAGCCGGCAGACAACAAGTCGGGCGGAATCGCGACAATCTGGAAGAACGGCGTCGCACAAAGCCTGACGGATGGAAGCACAGTGGCGAAGGTCAATGCTATCTGCGTGGACAACGGCAAGGTCTATGCGGCCGGAGCGGAAAAAGTATCCGGCGGACGCTGGAAGGGAGTCCTCTGGATCGACGGCAAAGCACAGTATTTCACGGAAGAGGCCGGTACTGAAGTCTGCGGACTTTACGTTAAGGACGGAAAGTATGTCATCTCAGGGAACATGACCGGAACAGGTTCTGCCAGCGACATTTCCGTCTATGTATGGACCAATGACGGTGCGACCAAGATTTCCTCCGACGATGTGTGCCAGGGCACAGGTCTGTCTGTCGTGGGTAAGGATGTCTATGTATGTGGCAATCAGTTCATTGGCTATACAGAAGACTACATGGAAATCTATAACGGACATCTCTGGAAAAACGGCGAACTTCAGACTCTGGAAGTAGAAGCCCAGGACTACTCGCTCTGGGGAGTGACTTTCGCATCAGTTCCGAAGAATAAGCCAGAATAATCACCGGACAATCAGTTGTACAGCTCAGGCCCAGCTATCTGCAGGACTTGAGCTGTTTTTCGATTTCCATACGCTCCGACTCCTTCATCGGAAGGGTCAATGCCTTCTGCAGGCAACTGGAAGCCTCATCCCCACTACCCACAGAAAGATAATAATGGCTAAGGGTCTTGTAAGTATTATAATATTCCGGATTCAGAGAAACATACAACTTCAATGAATCATCAGGAAATGGCAGTCCGAGATGGGCAGCTTTCTGAATCACATTCGTCATGCGCTTAAACTCCAGGACATTCCTGAATTCCTGAGAATGCACGAATGAATCCTCAGGAATTTCATCGGAAACGGATTCAATGTCAGAAGAAAAATCAGAAGAGAATACCTTTTCCAAATCATAGCAGACGAACTTTCCACACTGCCAAGGCGAAGTGGACACCCATATTTTCCTCCCCTCAGGACGGAAAATCACAGAGTGCATCGCCAGCAGCTGATTGATAGCCAGTTCATTGCAATAACCTACAGACTTGCCGCCCTCACCCCGCATATCTCGTAAGATGCAGGCAGCCGAGGCTACTGAAACTCGACCGGCAGAATCGAGAAGTTCCTCTACCCTGCGGAAACGATGCATGCTGTCCGACATACGGATATTCTCGACATTGACAGGATCATCCTTGAAAAGGTTCGACTGATAATGGTTTGTGCAAATGATTCTGGTTGCTGAAGAATCAAATGCTGCAGGATCGTACAACGCCATTGAAGACGGAGTCTTTTCAATAATAGCCACCCTCCTGTCATTGACAGAACCCACCATTATCGACTCTGAAACGAAGGTGCTGTACTCCCCCGCGATTTTCCATGCCTCGTCAATGTTGGAGGCATATTGGAGAATTCGCTTGGTCAATATCGATATCGGAGTGGCAGACATCGTAGGCACCTCGAGTTTGGATGCATTGATGGTTACGGTCAATCCTTCGGTATTCATTCCGGAAAGGACTCCCAACATTCCCGGCCAGGCAACAGAGACATAAGCATAACCAGAGTCAGGTTTTTCAAAGAGTATCAGTTTGTTACGGGCAAAATCCTCACCCATGTAGAAGTCGAAGTTGCGCCCGATTATCATCGATGAATCCTCCGAATCCTTGCCCCAGGCGGCAAAAGAAGTGCATCCGACAAGCATGTAATCCTGCATGACGTGACCGATGTCGTGGGCCGAATGGTACTGCATCTGCCGCTCGTAAGGATTTCCGAAATCGTCGAATTCATGTGTACACGAGGCAGACATAGCCTTGATTTCCTGACGATATTCCAGAGGGACACTCTGGCCCAGACGTCTGTTGAAGATAGTTATGAAGTAATGCAGAAAATCGCGATATCGCTTGCTGGGAACCATCTCGAAAAGTTTGTCAGTGAAAGCCTTTTCCTGTATATAAAGCAGGTCAGGAGCCAGCTTGCCGATTGCCTCTCCCCTCTCAAATGCGGAACCGGAAACCTTCATCTCCCAGAGCCCTTCCGCATTGATACGCAATGCATTGTCCTTCCATCTGCGGAGGCTGTCGGACACGATTTCCGCATTCCCTTCCGTAGGCGAAAACTCCGGCTCATCAAGATCCGCAGTAGCATGAAGCGCCACACAGACAGTTGCAAGCACCAGGGCTACAGCCAGAATACAGGCAAGACCCCACAAGAGCAGTTTGAGAAAAAACTTGGCAAAACGTGACATAACTTCATCTAAAACTTCAATATATAGAATGTATTGGAAGTGACAGCATCATTGGAACGGACAGTCATCTTCAATCCGACCATAGAGGCAATTGTTTCCATTCTTGAATGGGATATGAAATTCAGTTCGCCCTGAGTACGGTTGAATGCGAGAATACGGGTGGAGAACACTTCGCTCAATGCTGTAACTTTCTGTCCCTTCGCATTTTCCGAATCAGAATCGCGCACCAGAATCATACCTCCCGGCAACAGTTTTTCAGCACATCTTCTTATCAATGCCTCCTGCGCCTGTGGATCGAGATAATGCAGCATATCGCTGATTACAAACGCATTGCTCTCAGGAAGTTCACATTCTGACGCATTGCCGCACCTGAACTCGAGATCAGGAAGATTCTTCAGAAGCCAGGAGTTCTGCGCAACTGCTATCTTGTCAGCATCATAGTCAATGCCGATAATCCGTCGCTCCGGGCAATACATGGAAAGCATGAAATCCATCTGTCCCATGCCGCAGCCTATATCGGTTATCCTGCCCTCTCTTGGAAGGACAGAGTGGAAGAACGAGTAACTGTCCTCCATCTTGGTCTTGACCTTCACATACCACTCAGTCACAGGACCCTTGTATATATAGGAAGAGACCAGAGCCTTACGGAAATACGGATTCACAGGGCTGTCATACTTCCTGCACAATTCCGCATATTCCGCCTTCACAATAGCGGATATACGGGACGTAAGTTCATGATACTCAACGCCGGCAGACTGGACAGGCGGCAGGATTTCAGTAACGGCAATGCCTTCCGTCATATTGAATCCCTGATTCTTCGGAGCAATCCTCCAGTTGCCATAGAATACCACAGGTATGACAGGAACTCCGACCTGCGATACAAGATAGAAAGCACCCTTATGGAACCTCTTGATTTTGCCGTTCAGGGAACGTGTCCCCTCCGGAAAAACAGCAAGACACCAGCCGTCAGCCACATCTACGCGCAATCTTTCAAGAGACTTTTCATAGCCTTCAGAACGGCTGTAATAGCCTAGGAATCTGGAAATCACCCCGAACAGTGGAGAAGTCAGCACCCAGTCGGCCACCATAAACTTCACCTTCGGAAAGGTCGCCAGAATCATTATTATGTCCAGAGAAGACTGATGATTTGCGACAATGACTCCCGCCTCTCCATTCCAGCTTCTAATCAGTTCTCCGTCAGGTCCGATACGCTTAGGATGAATGAACGCAGCATAGCCTACCAGAATACGGCATGCCCTGTGCAGCATCCAGCCGATTGCAGCCTGTCTTGAACTCTTCTTTGCTGGAACTAGCATGGCCACGAAACTAAGCAGCAGGATAAATGCACTGCCCAGCACAGACGGTATGTAGAAAACGATATTGCGCAGAATAGCCCAAAGCGTGAACGGCGGACGTCCCTGCGAGGTAGGTTTCGTAACAAAGGCATTGAAAATCACCGGCTCTGCAGTATAGGCGACGAGCACTACGGCGAACATTCCGAGAATTGTTATAATCGCGATGGAATGAAGTGCCGGATGTCGGGCGAAGACTAGTGCTCCGATTCCCACTATCATTGTAAAGGCAGAGAAGAAGATTGCCGTCTTGTGAGGGTCAAGTAACTTCTTGCCGGTCTTATACTTATAGAGAAGGCCCTCCATGATGAAGATACTGAAATCGTCTCCCATACCGAAAATGAAAGTGGACAGGATGATGTTCACTATATTGAACTGGACTCCCAGCATACCCATTATTCCCGTGATTATCACCCAGCTGATGGCCATAGGAAGGAAACTCAGCAAAGCCAGTTCAAGTCGCCCGTACGAAAGCCAGAGAACGAAGAAAATCAGGAACGAAGATATGAAAAGTATCAGATAAAAGTCATTGTTGATACCCTCTGCAGCCTTTCCCGCAAAATATCCCTGGTCGAAAATCACTACATCATGGTCCTCCGCAAACCTCGCATACACTTCGTCAATGTTTTCCTTGTCCATTGTCACCTGAGTGATGAACATCTTCAAGTCATCGGAAGCGCCCACCCAGCTGGTAAATGCCTCAGGGACAGACTTGTCGCTGAAATAATCCAGAGGTTCATACTTCCTGGAGAGCCTTGCAAGAGCACCGTCGAATGCGTCTTCCCTGAATCCGTAACGAAGGGCGGCAGCCCTGACCTCGGCAGTCAGTTTCTCGACACGTTCATCGCTCCACCAGGCATTCCATTTGGCTATTCTTGCCTGCTGTTCCTCCGGACCGCAAATAAATGAGTCACCGTCTGAGAAACCCTCCACAAGGCCTTCAACTCGCATTGACTCAAGCTTTTGCGAAGTGTTTCCATAGGCTTCGTATGCCTCTTCCGCAGTTCTGCCTACGCTTACGAACATAACTGTCTTCATGCTGTCCGCAGTTTCCGCTGTAAGTATCTGTTCGGCTTCCTTGAGTTTAGGCTCCCAGTAAGTCAGCCCCATCATATCACTCTCGAAGCCAACTTTTGTGGACATATAGACGCAAACAGCAGTCAGAACCACAAGCGCTCCTTTCAGCCACTTGTTCTTGTCATACGGATAAGAACTTATCTTTTCAATGACGCGGAGTACTCTCCCCTCTCGCAGATCCGCCTGTCCCACAAGGAATTGCGGAAGAAAGACAAGACAGAAAAGCATTGTTCCGACCAAGGTCAATGCTGCAAAGAGTCCGAAGTCCTGGAGAAGTCCTGACGAGGTGAAAAGCAATCCGGCAAACGCACCGACTGTAGTCACACTCCCGATTATCAATGGATTACAAAGCTCATCAAGCAGCTGAGGTATGTCATGCACATAGTTCTGATGAGCCAGCAGATGAATGGAATAACTCAGGGCGATACCCATGATGGCAGCACCCGCACCCACTGCGATTCCCGAAATGCTTCCGCACAGCAGCCATGACATGGCCAAAGCGAAGATTGCTCCATACAGTACCGGACAGAGTATCAGGAAGATGGAACGCTTGCGCTTGAACACGGCAAGTATAAACAGGACAATGATAATCAGTGCAACAATAGAAGTGGAATAAGTATCGCGCTTAATCTGTCTCGCATTATAGACACTCATTACAGGGCCTCCGAAATAATGCATCCTGACCGTCGGAAATTCCTTAGACAATGTATCCAGGGCGGCATCTATAACATTGACCAGCTTGTCATTACGTCCTGTCTCTCCAGACGCGAAGGCTGGCTCAATAAATGACAACTTTGTCTTTCCCCCGGGCGTGAAAACATGTCCGTCACGGATGACATAGTCTGTGGCGGGGTTGAGCCGGGAGGTTCTGGACATGACACTGCCTCCGATTGCCAGCGGGTCAGCCATGATATAGTCTTTCATAGCAAATCCTGCCGGCGAAATCAGATTTATGTAATCATTCATTATCGCCGAATCCACCGCCTCAGGAGAATCCAGTTCCGAAAGACGCTCATAATCAGCGTCTTCCATAAATGACGGCAGATGGTCAAGCACGAAATTGATCATCCCTGCAGCATCAGCCTGACCGATGCTCCCTACATATTTGTCGATGATTCTGTCCTCTCCGCAAAGTATCTCCCCGAGCCTGTCCGAAGCTAGATAAAGGCTATCGAGCGTCTCGGCTTCAGGCACTTCTGATGTATCAGCAGCATTGAACATGACGATAATCTTGTCGCTCACTTTCAGGTGAGAGAACACATCAGCCATGTTGGCCGTATTCTTGGACGACGGAAAGAATGAGGTGATGTTTTCCTCGAATTGAATTCTGGAGGCCATCAGGACAAGCACGGCAATGCTGGCGAACAATGACGTCCAGAAAGCAGCCCGATGGTTTCTGAACCAATAATATAGTCTTATGAAAAATCTGGACATCTTACTGTGGATTTGACGGTCGGCGGAAAACCGAGAGCAGCAACATTGACACGACCCAACACAGAACAGCCAGCCCTATTCCGAAAATGATACTTCCGAAAATATACTGGACCAGAATACCGCCGATGGACGTCATGTCGATCTGCTGGAACGAAATTATCACCGGCTGGCCCAGCAGTTTGCAACCAGTCCAATAACCGCCGAAAATAATGAACGGAATTAGCGGAGGAAGGCTGATATTTGCCGCCACCAATGTTATGACTTTATTGAGTTTTAAGATGTGTGCCAATGCAAACGCACAAATCATCTGATATCCCCAAATCGGCATCACCCCCATGAAAACGCCGAAACCGATAGCCGAAGCAATACGTGCATTGCTTTCAGGCGAATGGATTATATTCCTGTCAATGAAAGACTTAATGTTCTTCCACGAAAGTTTCCTGAAAAAATTCGCCGGCCATCTCCAGAACAGACAATACAGGACAAGAAGAGTATTCAGAATACTGATCTTGGTAAAGTCCCGGAATGGTCTGAAATGCGAAACCCGCTCTCCTTCAGGAGGATAATATACACGCACAGGAATATTCTTCACTGGAATACCCCGCCATGCCGTAAAGACAAGCATCTCCAGTTCGAATTCATAGCCCCCTGTCAGAAGATGCGACCCGAGCGAAATCTTGTCCAGCGGATAGGCCCTGAAACCGGACTGCGTATCTTCCAGACGTACACCCGTTTCAAGTCTGAACCAAAAATTCGAGAACCGGTTGGCAAAAGTGTTCTTGCCAGGCATACCGTCGGCATTGAGGTTACGCGCACCTACCAGCAAAGTCCCGGGATTCTGCTCAATGGCATCCACAAACTTCGGTATATCAGACGGATAATGCTGCCCGTCAGAGTCCATTGTTATCGCATACCGGAATCCGAGTCTTTGCGCATAAGCCATCCCGCACTGAAGGGCAACGCCTTTCCCCTGGTTACGTTCCTGTGTCAATGACCTGATACGTTCTCCGAAAGAGCTGATTATCTGTGCAGTACCATCCGTACATCCGTCATTGACAACAATGACATCAGCGCAATACTCCAAATTCTCATCAATGACAGCAGAAAGCGTCCCGGCATTGTTGTAGGTCGGGATTATCACGCAGCACCTGAGATCCTTGAGCCTCATAATGCAATTATCTGCAATGACTTGTGTCTGGTCGTTCATCAGTGTCTCAGTCGAAATTTATGGTTTTTCTCAGTTTCATCGCCAGAAATGACGCAAACGGTTTTCCCGAAAGGAATTCAGCAGTGGAATTCATTGTATATGAATCCTTTGTCAATGTCATATCGAAGAGCGTCAATCCGAAATATGTGGTTCCGATTACTCTCACCATACCAACGGACTCCTTCCTTGCCACCATCAGACCGGAGAGTTCTCTTCTCCCTGCTTTCAGTACGAAATCATAGCAGTTCTCAGGCATAGAGGCCTGATTTCCAACCGATTCCGACATTGACAATTCCACAGTTTCTACCGTCTCGGAAATAAGCATCCGAGGCATACAGGATCCCATTGTCAATGCTGCACTAGCGCACGTCAAAAACAGCAGAAGGTATCGTCTCATTGAATTTCTTTTCAGAAAAAACATATCCGGTATAGTCAGTTTCATTTTCGTACATGACCAAGCGGTTCACTGAGTAGTCTTTTTTGTCCAAATATATTTCCATCTTGAAGATATAGTTCCTGACTGTCTGACTCTGAGGCGTTATGGTAATCAGAAAGTCAGACTTGGACTCCATGACTACAGTCTTGAATCCCGAGCCCATGGCACTGAGATTTCCAGTCATGCAGGCAGCTATAAGCGAACTCATCTGATCCATCATAGGGTTTCCTTTGGCGCTTATGACATTGGCCTTGCCATTGCTGACCGTCTTTATCCTGTCACCGGCAATCGTAATGCGATATTTTGCAGGTGTCTGATAGTCAAGGCAGATGCTGTTCGGTTTCTGCCAGTAAAAGCGTCCCTCCGACTTCACGATGCGGCTGAAAACGCTGAGAAATTTTTCCTGGATGAATTTCGCCTGAATCGACGTAACAGCTGAAGTGCTGGACATCAGCTCTTTGCGGAATGCCTGTTCGTCTTTCACAGGTCCATATCCGGCGTTGTTGCCTGCCCTCATTGACGTTACCGCCATCAGGCACGACAACAGAATTATTGCGATTTTTCTCATATAGTCAATCTATTAAGTGCATGGACAGCAACCTGCTGGCCAGCACTGGTTCTAAACCCACAAATATAGTGAAACGACACCAAAGAATAAAATTCATGGTGCCGAAATAAGACGGAAAACATTTCTGGATTTTGAGAGAAGTCAGTTTTGAGTTAACTTTGCAGATCGTAAAAACAATAAGCAAAAGCGTGCAGCTCAATGAGTTGCACGCTTTTTTTGCGTTTATAGGGTTCTTGTTTCTTATGCCTTCGTTATGCGCTTGTTTACCGCTTATTTGCAGCACATTTGCAACACAACAAAATAGTAGATAATGTGGGACTTGTTCCTACCAATACATACTAATGCATACTTAAAAGTAGAAAACATGCCAGCAATAGGATTTGAAATCAAACGCAAGTGTAAGGTCTGTGGTGAAGTTTTCCTTGCCAAGACTCTTGACAGCCAGTATTGTTCGCCTAAGTGCAGCAAGGTGGCTTGGAAACGAAAGAAGGACGCAAAGGAAAAGAACGAAAAGCTGAATCGTTTGGCACAGCACATTCCTGATATTAGGGAATATGTGTCGGTGAAGGAGGCGGTGGCGATGTTCGGAGTGGAACGTACTACACTCTATCGGCTGATAAAGAACGGTACAGTTCCTGCCATCAACGTCGGTAAGAGACTCACGATAAATACTCAAATGCAGAAGCATATCCGTGAGGTCAATGAATTTTTCTCCGATGAACGCAAATGTAGTATTTCTTTTGGTTCTTCTGCGTCCTTGGTATGATCATTTTCGGCTTGGTTATCTTCCTTTCGCTCGATGTTCACTACCACAGGACGAAGTAATCTAATGTTCCCAACATGGCTTGTGGAATTCATTTTGGAAACAACAAACCCACTGACAATCGGCATTTCTACCGAAAATCAGTGGGTCTGCTTATTCTGTTGTCAATTTTGATAGAATGAATTATAGGTTTTTCCCCATTTCATCAATAAGGTCATCTTTTTCCTTATCTATCTTTTCCCATTCTTGACGGTCGCGCTCATGATCTTTTTGCATTTTTCGCATCATTTTTTCATCTCTATGAGCTTGTTCAACAGTACCTTGTTTTCGACCATCGGTTTTACCCATTTGGTAAATATGGCTTATTCCTGGCATATCTTCAGTGATTGTTTCTTTTACAGACTCACTTAAACACTCTCTAAAAGATTTGCCAGTTTCTTTTTTCTTTTGAATAGCATCAATAATGTGCCCTTCTATCATGCCACCTGCGCCTCCGAGCAATCCTTTCTTTATTAGACGTTTGAATCCCATAACTATAATCTGTTTTCTGCTTCATCCAACAAATCCTCATAAGCTTGTTTCTCTTCATTCCAACGCTTACGATCATTCTCATGTTGTTGATGCATATCATTGAATTTCTTTTCATCTCGAGCTGCTTGTTCTGCTGTACCTTCCTTTTTGCCTTTTGAATGACCAACAGATTTTCCCACGGCATAGGCAGCACCACCAGCAGCGGCAGCACCACCTCCAATTAGGTATTTAGTACCGTGTTTGATAAAGTGCTCAACCACAGCCTTCCCCAAAGTTGTCGCGCCTTGGGCAATTACTTTTCCTGCGACTTCTAATACAGGAACTAAAAGTTTATCTATCATATGTTGAATATATTATTTTTTGATTCTATTATTTTATCCCATTCATTGAATATAAATTCTTCTTTAATCTTCACAATGTATTTGGCGTCTGTAATCAAACGATAGACAGTAACCAAAAATCCACCTAAGTCGAAATTCTTGATAGCATTTTCTTCTCCTGCATAAGCCCTAACTGCTGTTTGGACAACATCAGAAGTTGTTGCAATCATATTTGAGTACAAAATTATCTTTCGGGTTCTAACATTATAAAGTTCCTTGTCAAAATCAGTTTCTGGGTTATAAAAGAACTTATGTATTGCTCCAATTATCATATTTATCATTATTGACATAGAAGCAGATTTCAGTGTTCTTCTCAGTATTTGAGTGTCATATAGATAATCTAGATAATCATACCCATCTTTATATATGCTATAAGCCTTATCTGAATCAATTAAACTAAGGAAAGGAACAGGTAGTCCCATTTTTGTGTATTTGTCAGAGGCTAGGTGAAGACCCTGCGAAAATAATGCAGCATAGAGCCTGTGTTTATCTTCGCCTATACTTTCAAAAGTATTTTTGAATACGCTCCAGTTTGTTGTTCTTTCCTTCCAGCAAAAATTTGAGTCCATGTCAACACCGTATGATTCTATAAAAGGAATTCTTAAAGACTTCTCGCCAAGTTTGTATTCTGGACCACTGCTGTCCGGAGAAATTATTACCATAATGTAAGTTGCTCGACGGCCTCTGTC